>Ga0302286_10000787_pt1 | contig 24816 bp, 14 predicted proteins | sample III_Fen_E2_3_FD_198765 | JGI IMG/M metagenome (GOLD analysis project Ga0302286, IMG submission 198765) | Peat permafrost microbial communities from Stordalen Mire near Abisko, Sweden - III_Fen_E2_3 | ecosystem: Environmental > Terrestrial > Soil > Wetlands > Permafrost | place: Sweden: Abisko...
AAGAAGCGCCGACCCTATTAAATTGGGAACCCGTCACCCGCTGTCACTTGTAAAACATGAGATTATTGATATCTTCTCCCGCATTGGCTTTACTATTGCCGAAGGACCTGAAATTGAAGATGACTGGCATGTATTTGGGGCGTTGAACTTCCCACCCGAACACCCGGCCCGTGATATGCAGGATACATTTTTCATTGAACAAAACCTGGATGTACTGCTACGAACACACACTTCGTCGGTACAATCACGTGTTATGGCAACTCAAAAGCCACCTATACGCATGATATTCCCAGGGCGCGTATACCGGAATGAAGCAATCTCTTACAGGGCACATTGCTTCTTTCACCAGGTAGAAGGCCTTTATATCGACAAGGATGTGTCATTTGCCGACCTGAAACAGGCCTTAATGTATTTTGCGAAAGAAATGTTCGGACCCGATACACAGATTCGCTTACGCCCATCTTATTTCCCATTTACCGAACCAAGCGCCGAGATGGATATATCCTGTAACCTGTGCGGTGGCAAAGGGTGTCAGTTTTGTAAACATACAGGCTGGGTAGAAATACTCGGTTGCGGCATGGTAGATCCCAATGTACTTGAAAATTGCGGCATCGATTCAAAGGTGTATTCCGGGTATGCTTTTGGCATGGGCGTGGAACGTATCACCAACCTGAAATACCAGGTAAAGGATTTACGCATGTTTTCAGAGAATGATGTTCGCTTCCTGCAACAATTCGAATCAGCCTACTAACTAACAGGAAAGAGGATTTTTTGATACGTATTGTTATATAGATGGATAGTTAGCTTTATTGGATTGTTTTTGGTTAGATATTATTAATGAAATACAGAAATAATTATCAACAGGATTCATATGAAAAAAGCATTTTCCGTTATCATCGTGATGCTTGCATTTGTAGTTACTGCGAGTGCACAACGTTATAGTTTGAACAAGCACAATTTCGACGTCCATATGTATATCCCTGAATATGGTGATGCATATAATCCGACAATAAGCGGGCTATGTTCATTCTTTGTCCCGGGCATGGGTCAAATGTTCTGTGGTGAAACAGGTCGTGGGCTGGCATTCCTGGGTGGGTTTATTGGGTGCAGTTTACTTACAGTAGCCGGTGCCAATGTTATTTCAGCCAATCTGGGATATAACGGGTATGATTATAACGGCAACCGTAATGCCGGGGTAGCACCTATGCTGATAGGAATGGGAGGAATGGTTTTTGTGAGCATCTGGTCCATTGTGGATGCAGTACAAGTAGCAAAGGTCAATAATATGTACTACAGGAGCCTGCGAAGAACTTCATCCATAAAAGTGGAAATGTCACCTTATGTCGAACAGCTTTCAATAAACAATCAGGTGACAACACCTGTTGGATTGTCCATGAGACTCAAATTCTAAGAAGAACACCTTCGAAATAGAACCAAAGAGCCTGCCGCATTTATTGTGGCAGGCTCCTTCATTTTATGCCAGATAATGCTCTTGGTTTTATCTGCAAACAGCATCAGATCAATAAAATCCTGCAAACGATTTCGGAACTTCAGATTTATTTTATGCATTTTCACTAACCATCACGCCTGCAACCGGATACAACATCAAATTAAGCAGTAAAAACATTTGTAGATTATCGTAATATTTAGCCTGCTTTACGTAATAAAATTGTATTTTTGCATGATCAAACTAAAAAACAACAGAGCATGAGACTAATTATCCAACCTGACTATTCAAATGTGTCGAAATGGACTGCAAACTATATTGCATCGACAATTAACCAGGCTTCATTAAAGAGTGACAAACCATTCGTACTTGGCTTACCAACAGGATCTTCTCCACTTGGGGTATACCGCAACCTGATTGATTTATGCAACAAAGGTGTAGTTTCTTTTAAAAACGTCATCACGTTTAACATGGATGAATACGTGGGGCTTCCTCAGAATCACGAACAAAGTTATTATACTTTTATGTGGAGCAACTTTTTCAGCCAGATTGATATTCTACCAGAAAATGTACATATCCTGAATGGAACAGCAAATGACCTGGAAGCAGAATGTGAAGCCTATGAGGCAAAAATGACAGAGGTAGGGGGAATTGATTTATTCCTGGGTGGCATTGGAGCAGATGGACATCTTGCGTTTAATGAACCTGCTTCCTCACTTGCTTCCCGTACACGCCAAAAAACACTGACTACCGACACCCTGATAGCAAACTCCCGCTTCTTTGATAATGATGTCAACAAGGTGCCTAAAACATCGCTTACGGTAGGTATTGGAACTATCATGGATGCAAAAGAAATCCTGATCATTACCAGCGGCCATAATAAAGCCCGTGCTTTGCGCCATGCCGTGGAAGAACCGATAAACCAGATGTGGACAATAAGTGCCCTGCAGCTTCACCCCAGAGGCATTATCGTATGTGATTATGATGCCTGTGCCGAATTACGGGTAGGTACATACAAATACTTCCTGGATATTGAGAAAGATTCCCTGAATCCTGACTCTATCCTGTAAGATACTCAATATTAGACAAACAAAAAACCATGATACGAAAGTATCATGGTTTTTTGTTTGTCTACATCTTACAAGTTGAATCATCTTCCTACTCTACTCTTCCGCCTCGTTCTGAACGCTGTTCAGTCTTAAGAGGATTGGCACTGTATTCTTCATTCCTGACACGATTCAGGTAAATGTCGTAAGCCAGGTATAATGCCTGCCTGAATGATTCTTCAGAAGCCAGGTTATGGCCAGCGATATCATATGCCGTACCATGATCGGGGGAAGTACGGATCACTGACAGGCCGGCAGTAAAATTCACACCTGTATCCATTGAAACGGTCTTGAACGGAATTAAGCCCTGATCGTGGTACATGGCAAGTACTGCATCGAATTTATTAAAGTTTCCGGAGCCGAACAGACCATCAGCCGGAAAAGGACCGACACATATAATCCCGAGCTTTTCAGCCTGCTTAATGGCCGGGATAATCACTTCCTGTTCCTCGATGCCAATCACTCCTTCGTCACCTGCATGTGGGTTTAAGCCCAATACTGCAATACGTGGGCGTATAATCGAAAAGTCTTTCTTAAGTGAGGCATTTAATACTGTCAACTTTTCTACAATCAGCTTTTCAGTAAGTACAGCCGATACATCTTTTACCGGGATATGGCCGGTCACAACAGCAACACGCATAACATCATTGATAAGCATCATGAGTGCAGGAGAACCCTTGCCAAACTTTTCCTCCAGGTATTCGGTATGTCCGGGAAAATGGAATTTATCCGACTGGATATTTTTCTTATTGATAGGCGCTGTAACCAGGGCATGCAAAGCCCCTTTCTTTAAATCCTCAGTAGCGCGTTCCAATGCGGCATAAGCTGCCTTCCCTGCCTCTTCGGTTGAAGTACCCAGTTCTACCTTTATTTCATCATCAACACAATTAATAATATTAACCCGTTTCAGATTTATTTCTTCGATTGAGTTAACTATGTTCAAATTTAAACCCTGAATATCCAGATTCTTCCTGTGATAGGCAGCTACTTTTGGGGAACCGTAAATAACAGGAATAAAAGTCTCCAACATACGACTGTCGGACATTGTCTTAAGAATAACTTCATACCCTATCCCATTTATATCACCATGCGTTATGCCGATAATAATTTTGTCTGTTTCCATAATTTTAGGTTGAAAAATTTAATAACTAATTTTTTAAGCAAGGAATATCAGGATTTCTACATTCATTTCACGGGTCAAATGTATTAATTTTTATTCAGTCTTGTATTCTATCGATGAATTATTTCATGGAAGAAAAAAATAAAAGTATGGATTCCATCAATTTAGTACGATCCTTCTCTGATTGAAGGGTTTCAAACGGAAACCCAAATGCACAGGTCTTATATTTCCCGGAATAAGCTACTGCCGCACTTAAACCATTCTCCGCATACCGGCAGATTGTAAAACCGCCTTCTCCTGCAGGTTCTATGGCATCCGGGGATTCAATAAAGTAGGATGTTGAATTCGGCTCATCATAGTAAGACAGTTCAGCTTTTTTGAAAAAACCAAACGGAGAAGTCACCATACAGACATTTCCACCTACACTTGCATGTGAGGACCTGAACTTATATTTCAATACATTTTCAATAAAATTTTTATCGGCATAAACCGGTTTTTCTGTATCGCAGAGATCAGAGCCAATAAATGCACCACTAACCAACAGGTTACCGCCGTTCGAACAATACGACTTTATTGATTGCTGCAAAGCTAATGGAAAAGATTTAAATTCTGCACCTTTTTTAGCATTTCCTATGAATGTTTGCTTTTGTTTACCCAATATAAGATCGACCACTTTAAACCTGTTTAAATCCACATCCCCATTCATTACAGCCTTTACACTCGAGGAAGAAAAAGAGTAGCCGGCTGTCTTTATTGATTTGCCATGGAGGAAGGGATAGTCGAATGTATTCCCCGCTATGACTTTATTCTCATAATTGGCATGGCTTGCCCCAAAGCCGGGTGCATCATCATTTACCCAGGGGGTATTCCGTTTAAACTCATATTGCTTCCCGACAAAACTGATTTCAGATAAATAAGGGACACCGGCATCAATATCATTGACAAATCCGGCATATGAATTTTCCAAAGCCAGGTTAGCCGGCGCACTTAACCTGTCAAATCCATTAATGATATGAACCTCACCTTTTTCATTGGGTGCCCTGTAGATAGAAAGTATTTCAGATGGAAAGCTCTGGCCTCCTTTGTTTAAGGCCATTACTTTATAACTGTATATTTTACCAGGCTGGATAGTGGCAGTGATCCTGTTTGAATTAACCACAACACCATTATCAAAATCTCCATCGTCTATACGCGTATACAGCACAAACTGTTCAGCTTTGGCAGTTGGTTCAAGACTGTCAGTCACTGCAAGCCAATCAAGCTCTACCTTGTTTACGTCCAGGAAGCGGCAGCTGAATTGTTCTACAGGAAGCGGTTGAACGACATAATCAGTCTTATTGGCTGATGAAAGGTATTTCAACATTCCCTTATAAATGGCGCGGCTCACTGTAAACCTAAAACGTGGATCGAGGCCATACCGCATATCTGCAAAGTTCTGGTGGGAGAGTAATTCCAATAACATGGTTGGAACCTCAGGTACCCGTGATTCACTGTACGACTTATTCCAGATATTGCGTCGTGTCCATTCCGGTGCAAACTTATTCTGAACATCCTTTACGATCTGTGTTTGTACGATATCAGTCAGATCGCGTGATGCCCAACGTGAAACTCCATTCTGAAAGAGTGTCTTTCCTTCCGTATTGCGAACCGTACATATGCCCAGGGTCCCGATAATGGAGTCATTGCTCGTTACCCCTGCATCACTATGAAAAGCAAAAGCCAGGTCGACAGGTACTTTGAGGCCTTTGGTATTCGGTGAAACTACAGATCCGCCCACCAGATAATTTACCCAAAAGCCACGTGATTGGAAATCATCAGTATAATCATTCAGTCCCCTGTTACGGCTGTAAATACTATCCGGGATACCGGCCCATTGCAACCAGTAACGCGCTGCTTCGGTATAGCGTGGATAACGGCTTATTTCTGGCGGGTAAATGGTGGAAGGCTTTAGTTGTCCCGGCACAAAAGTGACGCTATCTGAACTGTTTAGATTTGCACCCAGATTTGTTTCCATTGGGTTTCGTGCGATATTCCCCATCCCTCCTCCGAATTTAACGGCATCAGCTGTTATCAGTTTTCCTTCTTCCGAACTCACATTGGACAATGTTACCTTAGCCTGGTTATTCCGTCCTTTATCAAAGTAGAAATGACCCAGGTACAACCAGGTACTACCATCCATGGTTTGGTTTACATTAAACTCAGTTTTCCCTCCTTTGTGGTACACTGTATAATGGGCATCCAAGGCACTGTTTTCAACTGTCTTGTATGAGACATAAACAGCATAACGACCTGCTTCAGGGATATTCGGAATCCATTCTGCACGACTGGATTCATCACTTCCTGGAACCGATTGAATAACCCGGGATGTACCGAATGTAAATGGATTTTCACCCTGTAGGTATGTTTTCTTTGTATTGGCAAACCCTACTCCTTCCGAAGTTTTCCATTTTTTACGGTCGTTCTGTTCCCTGTATCGCGAAACATTATCTTTAGTATCGTTATCAACAATCACCTCATTCAACTGGGTATCCCGTTCACGTGGAAGCAATACATTTGCACCCGCATTTTCAAGCATAGGAACCAGGTAAGGCAGCACATACGACTGTGTATATAAATCTTCGACCACCTGAAATACCCGTGCACGTTGCCACACCCATCGGGCCTGTTTCTGGTCGTAATACTTGCCATGGCTTTGCCACATGGCAATATGCCTGTTTTGTAATCCTTTCGGGATTTGATAGGGCCGGGATATATTTGTTACCAATGGCTGTGCAGGAAATGGCACAGCAAATTGTTTCTGTTGGTCAATACGATCTTTGCGGTAGAAATTTGGAATAAATGCTTCAACATTTTGGTTTTCCACCTGGCATACGATGGAATACCCGCTGTATTTACGGGCAACAATTTTACCGATGGCGCTGTAAATGCGTTTTACATTCTCCGCGCGGAAAGGGATATATCCCAGCCTTTCGTTGGTTGAGACATAGATCGTGTTTGTTTTCGGAGTAACTGAAAAGCTTGTTACATTCACCCTGCCTACCCGTGAGTAGCTGTTTGCAATGGCAGTGAGTGAATCGGAGATTTGATTTTCTATACTTTTTTGGGCGGATACGTGAAGGCAGGCAGGTAAAAGGAATAAAACTACAAACCGGATTGTAAGCAAATTTTGTCTCATGAACTGATGAGTAAGAACGTTATAATGGAAACTGATAATAGCAAAGACATGGAAGTGCCTCTATTCTTCAGACTTACTTTTTTCAAGGGTAGATAACATACCACATGCTGCAAAGATATCTTCTCCCCTCGAACGACGTATCGTGGAAGTAACCCCGTTGCTGGTCAGGTAATCCCTGAAGAAAGTCATTTTTTCAGGACTAGAGCTTTTTAGGTCAGATCCGGGGATAGCATGAAAGCGGATCAGGTTCACACGGCAATCTATTCCCTTGAGTATTTTGACCAATTCTACGGCATGGCGCATGGTATCGTTGACACCATCGAATAAAATATATTCAAATGAAACGCGGCGTTGTTTGCTGAAATCATGTTTGCGTAATTCTTCCAAGACTTTGCTGATGGGGTATGATTTCTCAATGGGCATTAAAAGCAACCTGTCCTGGGTAAATGGGGTATGCAGGCTTATGGCCAGATGGCAATTGGTTTTCTCCAGAAAGACTTTCATCCCAGGGATTAATCCAATGGAAGATACAGTGATCCGTCGTGGACTCCAGGCATATCCATAATCTGCAGTGAGCAGTTCCAACGAGCGTAACATAGCCAATGTATTATCAAAGGGTTCGCCCATTCCCATAAAAACAAGGTTAGTCAGTGTTTCAGCTTCCGGTATTGACATGATTTGATTCATAATCTCAGCAGTGGTCAGTTGGGCAATAAAACCTTGTCTACCGGTCATGCAAAATACACACCCCATCTTACAACCTACCTGGGATGACACACAAAGTGTAGCACGATCTTCTTCGGGGATATATACCGACTCGATAAAATGTCCTCCTTCTGTCTGGAAAAGGTACTTCTTTGTTCCATCTGTCGATTCAACCGTATGAACCGGAAGTGTACGCCCTACCTCATACTGTTCCTTGAGCAGTTCCCTGTTTTTTGTTGAAATATTCGACATCGCATCAATGCTGAATGCGCGTTTTTTATAGATCCATTCGGATAGCTGTTTGGCTGTAAAGGCAGGCATTCCCAGTTCCGATACAATTGTTTTTAATTCTTCCAGGGTTTTGCCTACGAGTGCTGTTTTATTCATATAGGGTTGTTGATGTAGTCTTAGTTAGTTGATTGAGTTGTCCCGATAGCTATCAGAAGGATAACAATAGAGACTCTGTTGTCTGGATATATTAAGTTGGTAAAGTAGATTCAAGTTAGTTAGATAATTATTCCAAGATGCTCGAGACTCATTCCTCATTCCTCGATGTTCATTCCTGAATACTTACCTCTTACTCCTTACCTCTTACCTCTTTTCATTCCTCATTTCTCACCTCTCGTTCCTTTCTCCGCAAAGTTACGCAAACTTACCGAAAAAAAAGAAACGGGATGAAATAAATCATTCCGTTTCCATTTTAAAAGAGTAAGACTTTATTCTCAGAAGAAATTCAGGCGATTATCAACAATATCCGCTTTGTCTTTCAAATCCTGGATAATCATATAAGGCAGGGAGTAGCTCATGCGGCTATTCAACTGCATTTTTTCCATCCTTGCATCATAAGGCTGAGGGTTGACTTGTTTGTTTGAAGTACGGACAACATAAACCCCTGCATTTCCTTTTATCGGTGCTGAGACTTTACCCAAAGTACTTACAGTAACTTTTCCGATTACAGAAGGTTCAAATCCTGCAACACCAAATTGATACGAGGCAAAGTTAATGCCGGTAGCTGTCTTTACTGAATCTTTCAGGAATGAGGCCAATCCTTCCAATGTAGGATTTTTGGTTAATTCGGCTGTCAGGTTCTTAATCATCAGATCAGCTTTCTTGTCTTTGATAATTTCAGCTTTCAACTGATCGGATACTTTTTCTACCGAACGGTAGCCTTTTTTATTCACTTCAGTAGTCATGGCTACTACGAATTTCGTTCCGCAGTCGAATACGTCAGATACATCATTCTTGCTGCTTTTAAACACCCATTGGATGATTTTGCGTGATTGTGGAATGTCACCCACTTTATCAACAGTCTGCAGGATTTCACTGGCAGGACGTACAACATATCCTTTTTCTTTGGCTCTCTTTTCAAAATTGTCAGCTTTCAGGTCAACGGCAAATTGTTTGGCATCGTTGTAGATTTTGCTGTATGACTTGCTGCTTGGAACCACTTTGCGTTCGAGGATAGCTAATTTTACTTTGCGACGTGGGGCCGTTTTATCTTCTACCTGCATGATCTGAACACCCTGTGCATTCTTGATCGTAAATACTTCGTTTTTAGATTTACTGAATGCATTGGCAGTAATTTCTTTTTCTACTCCCTGCATGCCTTCCTGCAACCAACCTATTTCACCACCATTGGCAGCTGTTTGTTTAACCGCTGAATATTTTTTGGCTAATTCTCCAAAGTCTGCACCACCATGTATGGCAGCGATCAGGCTGTCAGCTTTCGCGGCATCTTTTGTTACCAGGAAGATATGACGCAGTTTCACTGAATCCGATTGCATAATGCCCGATTGCATGATCCGTGCCATGATATAGGTATCGTTCATAAACGAAGGGCCATAAATGTCACCCGTTTTTCCGCCAAATGCAAAATCTTTCAACATAGCAGGAACTGTTTTGTCCGAATAGTTGTGTCCATCGTACATAACATCAGAGTTTGAGTTCACCAAACCGGCTACATCATCAGTTGTTTTGAATTCACCACTTAATTTGTTCATCCAGATTTCAGCTTCCTTGTAGTCATCCTTCATCGGTTTGATGTCGAAAGTCACATAGCTGAATCCACAATTGGCATCTTGTTTGTATTGAGCTTTTTGTTTGTTATAGCGTTCGCTGATTTCAGAACTGCTCACCTTTACCATCGAATCAGGGATCAGGAAATATGGTTGAACCACATAAGCTGCATCTACGCTGGTCTTACGGTCGGCATAGCTCATTTTGGCATCAATGCTGTTGGCTGTAACTGATTTTGAAATCAGGGCATTGTATTTTTCCTGCAGGATACTGTTCTTTACATTCTTTTCCCAAAACAACCAATAGTTTTTTGCTTTTGCCAGTTGTTGTTTCATGTCTTCACTCGTTGGAGTTTCATCCAGGCTGTTCAGGAACTGAACCAGTTGTGGACGGCTAAACTGACCGTTCTCTCCGGCAAACGAACGACGTTGCAGGATCAGTGGGTGAATGTTATTCCCGATCAGGCGATCAGAAAGTTCATCTTTACTTACTGCAAGACCTAATTTCTTGGCTTCAGCATTTAAAATCTTCTCGTTTACCATGCTTTCCCACACCGATTGCCGAAGTTGAGTCATCATTTCCTCGTTCAATTCGCTTTTGCCGGTTTCAATTTTGTATACTTCCGTCATTTGGTCGATAGCAGCAGAGTATTCCTTGATGTTAATATCTTCACCAACAATTTTTGCAACTGTTTCTTTCGACTTATTGAAATAGGTGGATCCCTCTTTCAGGAAATCGCCTACAATAAAGGCTAATAATGCAAGTCCTACTACTACTACCAGTAAAACTCCTTTGCTTCTAATCTTTTCTAATGTAGCCATTTTTTGAAATTAATTTGTATTTTTTTAGTTTGAATTTTCACTTAATTTGAGGGCACGAATATACAAAAAAAAATGTTTATCCGAATGCGATTTCTTATTTTTCTTGCAGATATGTCAATTTACCGGAACTAAACCCTCTATTTTTTAGTTTCATTAGCTCGTTGCCAGTTTCACCAGTTCGATTCTGTTATTCGTTACTTTTACACATTTAATGGTGAATTCGTCAATGCGTATGATCTCATTCATCTTTGGGAAATGCTGGTGGTTGTGCAATATAAATCCGGCCAGTGTATCGTAGGCATCCGACTCAGGGATGTCCAGGTTGAAGCGTGAATTAATGGCTTCCACTTCCAACCTGCCCGAAAAAATGTATTCGTTTTCAGCTGTCTGTTCGGCAATATAATCGTTGCTGTCGTGTTCATCCTCTATCTCCCCGAATATTTCCTCCATGATATCCTCAAGGGTTACTATGCCGGCAGTCCCTCCAAACTCATCCACTACTACGGCCAGGCTTTTCTTTTGCAACAGGAAGACCTTCATCAGCTTTTGCGCCGCCATATTCTCAGGCACGATAGGGATCTGGTTGATCTGCTTTTTCCAGTCGTTCTGGTGTTCAAACATCTCGGAAGAGTGGATATACCCCACGATATTATCAATATCCCCTTTGTAGATCGGGATCTTTGACAGCCCGGTCTCAATAAAGGTTTGTTTCAACGTTTCTACGGTCGTATCATATTCCAGGGCAATGATATCGGTACGTGGCACATAGCAATCACGCAACTTGACTTTCGAGAAGTCAAGGGCATTCTGGAAAATTTTAACCTCATTCTCCAACTCTTCCACATTCTCTTTGTTGTCAAAGGTCTCCTGTATCAGGTAGTTCAAATCGATGCGTGAGAATACTTTCTTTTGGGTAGTAGGCGTGATTTTCACCCTGAACACACGAAGGATCCCTATTGAGATCCAGGTACTGAACCGCGATACGGGATACAACACCACAAAGAATACCAGCAGCATCCATGAAAAAATACGCAGCCATAGGTTCGGGTTTACCCTGAAAATCGTTTTAGGAAGAAACTCTCCGGTGATCAGAACAATGATGGTGGCAATTACTGTCTGTATAAAGGTGATCAGGAAGTCACTCCGCAGTGGGCTTAACATCGGAGTGAGCAATTCGGCCATCAACAGGCCGTAAATAACCAGGCATATATTATTCCCCACCAGCATGGTTGAGATAAATTGCTGGGGATGGCGGTAGAAAATAGACAAGATGGAACTTGTCAGGTTCGGTTGCTTTTTATCCAGCTCGAAACGTAACTTGTTCGAAGTGACAAAAGCAATTTCCAATCCTGAAAAGAATGCAGAGAAAATTAAAGTTAAAAGGATGTAGCTTAAACTATCCAAAATTATAATGCTAGATGATTGTAAGTGTCAACAAAGTGCAAAGATACTATATTTTATACTGTTACTATATATCCGGCTGAAAATACAACGCACAAAACGGTTATTTTTTTTATAAATCCGATGTTGGACTCCCCGGTGTAAACAGGAATCAGGATTCTGTTATTTTTTTTATTTATTTCAATCAACTGTATTCCTACCGGTTACCATCCCGGAAATAAATAATCCCGGTTTTTTTGAAAGGAGCATTTGTGAGATAAAAAAAAAGCTGTATCTTTGCAGTCGCTTTTGAAAAATGATTCAGTAGCTCAGCTGGTAGAGCACATCCCTTTTAAGGATGGGGTCCTGGGTTCGAACCCCAGCTGGATCACTTATTTTCAAATTGCGCATACAAAGTTGTTGATTCAGTAGCTCAGCTGGTAGAGCACATCCCTTTTAAGGATGGGGTCCTGGGTTCGAACCCCAGCTGGATCACAGAGACTAAGCCTTCCGATTTATTTCGGGAGGCTTTTTTTTGCCTAGAAATAAGGATTGAGGAATGAGGAATGAGTGAGAGGCAAGAGGTAAGGAGTAAGTAGTTGGTAGTCGGTAGTTGAGCATGTCGTAAGAGGTAAGTAGTAAGTAGATAATATTGGGAGTCGCGATTTCCTAATCGCGAATTGCACCTCGTTGTAAAAATAAAAAGTAAAAAGATGAATACAATATGAATTTCACTTACAATCTTTTATTTTTCTTATTTTTCTTTACTTACTAGCCACTATCTTCTACTACTATCAACTACCTACTACCCACTACTTACTCCTTACCTCTTGCCTCTTACCTCTTCCTCTAAACATATCGTCGTTTACAATGTTATCATAGTATAATATTAATTCAATTGAACAATCAACCCCTTGTGCCAGGAATACGGCAAGGCAAAACCGGTGAATAATAACCCATGAAGATGACTCCAGCACTCAGTACGAAAGAGAAATCCGTACATATCAATATTGATTCGAATTACTATGGCGCCATTGCCGAAATTGGCGGTGGACAGGAAACTGTCAGGCATCTGTTTCAGGCAGGAGGTGCTTCCAACACGGTGGCTAAATCCATCTCTGCCTACGATAAATTATTCTCCGACCATTTTTACAACGAGGGTAAACCTTCCAGGCATGTTGCCGAGGAACGGTTAAGCAAGATGATTGATTCCGAATACCAGGAACTGATTGATATACTGGATAAAAAGAATACCCGCAAATTCTTCGTCTTTGCCAATACCGTGGAAACGCTGAATTTTACCAAGAGCAATCACGGGAACGGATGGCTTGGCATTGCTGTGGAAGGTACCGACCGCTATCATCCTAACAAGATGCATATCCATGTGAAGTTACATGAAAACGATACGTTGTTGCAGCAAAACACCCTGGGTGCGCTGGGCATCAACCTGATCTGCGGCGGCCTGTTCCAGTGGAATGATCCCCGGGACATCCTGCTCTCGCTGCTTGACAACCTGGACACCAATAGGGTGGAAGTGGATTATGTGTATGTAGAGGGTCCTGACCTGAAATGGGTGGACAACCGCCTGCTCAACCTGATGCTGGTGAGCAACGACATGACCCCCGCCATTATGTTCGACCAGAATGGTAAGGTGCAGCAGCCGGGAGATATGCTGTATAAAAAGAATGTCATCGTGTTGCGGGGTTATTTCAGGCCCATCAATAACCTGGGGATGGAATTTCTGGCAGACAGCATGGACAATTTTAAACGCGATGAGGATTACAAGCCCGATAATACCATCGCATTTTGTGAGATCTCGCTGAAATACCTGATACAAAATGAAAAGGTGAATGAAAAGGATTTCCTGCATCGGGTCGACCTGCTCAACATGATGGGTCAGAGCGTTATGATCTCCAGGTTCTACAGGTACTTCCAGCTGGTAAAATACTTCGCCCAGTTCAACCTGATCAAGCTGCGCCTGGTAGTAGGATTGCCTACCTTCGACAAAATCCTGGATCCTGCCAATTACACCGATCTGCGCGGAGGACTGCTCGAAGCCACGGGGGCATTGTTTCAGGAAAATGTGAAAATGTACCTCTACCCATTTCTCGACAGGCATACCGGTGACGTGATTTACCCCGATGACGCCTATTTCACCGGAACAGGCAGGATGCTCTGGCAGTACCTCTATGCCTCCCGAAAGATCCTGATCCTGAAAAGCATCCAGCCCAAAAGCCTTGAAATAAGTTCCGAGCACATCTCACGCATGATCGAAAACGGCGACGACAACCTGACACACTATGTCCCTGAAAAAGTATACCATCATATTAAACGAAATAAACTCTTTGGCTATAACCGGAATAAACCGCAGGGAGACATTCAGGCTGACATCACATGATCACGGGTTCGATCTGATAATACTCTTTCATGCTCTTGCTATCATAACCCTCTCTCTACACACATAGGTGTAAAATCAGGCTAATTCATGTAATTAACCATGGTAAGAAAGAACTATTCCACTTCTTTTATGCAGTCTATCAACGGGTGCAACATGTTGTCCTTTAAATGGGTTAAGGAATGGATACCTTTCAGCAATAAGTAAGTATGCTATACACCTTTTCAAAACTTTACCGACCAACTTATTGAAGGCAAAACCGGTAGCAAAGACATGGATTTAAGTACAGGGACATAGTTTCCACTCGTGCTTTTTTCCCCATCGATATAGTACAGAAACGGATTTGCCTTGTTATACACGTTGTAGACACCGATTGAAATGCATCCTTCATGGTGTTTTTTGCGGGTTAGATACTTATGATTAAAGGATATATCCAATTTATGAAAGGGTTTTGTCCTGTAATTGTTTCGTTCGGTAATAACGCGTTGAAAAGCTGTTCCGTCATATTCCCGAATTCCTCCGGATTGAGTATTTGTTGTCGGATTCAGGAAGATATACGTCGGGATAGTTATGGGTTTCCCCGAATTGTACTGCCATACAGCCGAGAAAGTCCACGATTCTGAAAGTTTTATTTCCGTAGTCAGCGAAAGGGAATTCCGTATATCGGTGGAAGCAGCAAAGGGTCGGCCGTCATTTAATTGATCAAACTGGCATGTTGCTTTCATCAATGTATAGTCGGCAGTAAGTTTCAGGTTTTTGATATTGTAATTGGCGGAGAAGTCAATGCCATAGGCCTTCCCATTCCCCTGGGTGAGATATCTCCGGGTATCTTGAACCACATTATCTTGAAGTGCGAATAAAGAAGTATAAACAGCATCATATCCATCCTGGAATTCTACCATATTCTCCATGGTTTTGTACCAGGCATCTACTTTCAATGAAAATTTATTTTTGTACCATGAAAAGTCTTTTGCTCCTCCCAGCGAGAAGTTCCATGAGCTTTCAGGCAGGAGTACAGGACTTGATGGGACAAACATTTCGAATGGAAATCCCAGTCCTGAATTAGCAACCCGATGAACAGGCTGTGTCATCCTGCCCAAGGAAGTACTGATGGAGTAATCATTGGCGAAAATGCCGTGATATCCTATTCGTGGTTCCAGGTTCGTGAAGAATTTCTGCTGATTCCCAATGGTGCTGAACCGTAATCCAACTGTAAGATGTTGTTGCCTGGCCACCTCGTATTCACCTTCAGCAAAAGCTACAGCTTCACGTAGCCGGGTTTGATCTTTTACTTTCAGAGGATGAATGTCTGAGTCATTCTGATTGAACTGGTAAGGTGAAAATCCAAGGGATTTGACTGACATTCCTACATTAAAATTCAATCGGTCGTTCATTTTATAGTCAAATTTATCAATTACACCCACAGAATTTATCCCTGTCAGGATTTGAAGTATTTGTTTTTTATTGGTAGCTATATCCTGCATGGAATTGCCAAAGTCGTATCCATATTGATCCGCATATACCAGCAGATGATTCCCTGCTTTCGCTGAGATATTCTGATACAGGTTTAAACCAAGGTTTTGTTGATGATTTTTTATCCACACGTTGTCTTTTTCCTTATTCGACGTATATTGATATTCAATGCCATCGGTATTACTGAAAAAAGTCATTTTCAGCCTATTCCGTTCGTTTAATTTCCAGGCTAAATTAGCATTGATATCACCAAAATGAACTGAAAAGTGTGCTCCTGCGCTTTCAGGGATAAATGGGGAAATAATATCAAACAAGCTGTAATTGGATAACCTCCCTGCTACTGACAACGCAACTTTATCTTTTACCAACGGTATATTCAGTGCCAGTTTGCTGGTCAGTATCCCTGCTTCAAGTTCCCCGCTGTATTTCTTAAAGTTAGCATCCTCAGTCTCTACATTGACAACCGAAGATATTTTACCTCCGTATTCTGCCGGGAAATCCGATTTGTACAGTTTAGCGCTTTTAATGATGGTCGGATTATAGACGGATACTATCCCGAAAAAGTGTTCGGTGGAATATAACGGGATTCCATCCAACATATAGAGGTTCTGACCATGCAAGCCACCACGCACCTGCATATCAGCTGCACCTTCACTGCTTGATGTCACACCGGAAGTCAACGCAAAAGCTTTCAGTATATCCCGTTCACCTATCAGGGTAGGAATGGTTTTAAGCTGACGTCCGTCAATCTGTTCCATAGCGGCAGGTTTTTCAGTAGCAGGCCTGGAACTGATCACTTCCACTTCTTCCAGGTACAGGGTACCCGGGAGTGTATGCAGTTCTATCGTAACGGTGGTGTCCGACTGTACATTCAGGGTTACTTCCCGCTTTACAAACGGATACTCATCAAGCACAAACGTATACTTCCCTGCAGGCATATTAAACAGAAATGCCCCGTTCCTGTCAGTGTTGACTGTCCGGTTGAATGGCAACACTGTGATGGGTATTTTTTTTATACCTTTTTTGGTTCGTTGGTCTGTAATCTTTCCGTGCACGCTGTACCGGATCTCCGGTTCCTGCGCATTCAGGCTATTTAAACACACAAGGCAAAGCAATACCCAAACAAGGGATTTTATACGTATTGATAGTTCCATGTTCTTATTGTTCCTGTGCTTTGATGATTACTTGTTTGACGTCGGTAATAGAATTACCAAAAAGCCCAACCCCATTCACTATGTTGGAGAATTGGGGAAGTACTCCGCCAAACGATTCTGTTAAAGCCAGAATAGGAGAATTAGAACCATACCCTACCGATAACAGGTTAATGTCCTGTGCTTCCAGAAAGCGCCTGTAATATCGGTCAACAGTCATCAGGTTCAGCTTAAATGAAGCGATATCTTTCGGTGTAAAATAGGTGGATGAATAATACCGGTTTCCTGTGGCAAGGAAGTATTCGGTCGATTTTGAGGAAAAGGCATACAGGTAATATCCGCAATCCGGATCAGTACCTTTTGTAAAAGACACATCCAGGCTGTTAATATTTGCAGCGACAACACTATCGGCTATATGGATCCCTGCATGCGAAGTAAGGTATGATATCAGTGTAGTACACGACGCCTCGGTGATGATTCCATGGGATACCGGAATAGTCGTTTGGGCATGTACGGTTGACTGATTCAATACCACTTTCAACGAATAGGTTTTCCCCTTTTCCACTACAAGTTGTTTCCGTGTATCAGCAAAGACACATGTGTCAGGCGATAATCGTGTCAGTTCAATCCAGTTGCTATCGGGTCCGCACAGATAAACCCTGGCTTCCGGATACGGATTCTTTACTGCCGGTAGATATTGGTTATAAGTCCTGTTTACATATACTTCAACAGCATCATTGGGCGAAAGGATGGAGTATACCACCGGAACAGGGGTGTTATTCCATGGTGCAACCTCCAGTTCTGAATTGGAACAGGATACCAGCATCACTAGAAACAGAAAGCAAATCGTATATGTTTGACAGCTATTCATCAGTTATTGTATTATTTAAAGGTATAAGCTACTTTCAGGCCGATCTCTTGTAATAGAGTAATCCTGGGCTTCATGAAATGAATGTTGCTATTTAACGAATAGATGCTTGACGAGGTGTTAAAGATGTGACAGTTGCCTTCTAAAAACAAATGGCTTGTGATAGCCTGACGATAGCCCAATGTCCCTCTTAAACCCAACGAGCAATAATTTACTAAACTAGAAAAAGTATCATCGTTAACAATCACTTTGTTTGTATTTATAAGCACTTTACTCAGTGTTACCGGCATTGCCAGGAACCAGCCCGAATTAAGCCTTGCTTTACCTGTCTGGTATCGTTTCTTATACCCGAAGTACCAACGGGGTTCAATTCCAATAGCGATACTAAGATGATAATACGATTTGGAATTATCCCATAGTTTAGTACCATAATTATTTGCGGAATCATTTTGCGTGGAATCATTTCCATAAGTATAACGTGATGATTTTCCAAAACCATGTAGTAATGTAATCCGGGTCGTTAATGTCCAGGATGGAGCAATACGTTTCTCCTTAAAATAGCCCATGGTTATGGGAATATATGGTGACACAGAATACGAATAGGCCGGTCTAAATATATTCTCTATATTTTTATACGATCCGATCTCAATGCCTTGCATGGATTCCACTTTTATGTCTTCGGGTTTTGTGGTACTAAAATACACTTCTTTCTGGGCTGACACCGGATAAAGAATGATTAAAAAAAAGAGACTTGAAAATATTGTTTTATTCATAGAGAAAGATATTGACTGGATATTTATTGTTGAAATGAAACATTAGTATACGTATGTGGAACCTACTCAGGCATTCCTTTATTTTAAATTAAATATGCAACATTATGTGCTTTCATTTACTTATTTAAACGTATAAGCGACTTTAATACTTACATTGGGAAGAAGTCTTATCGTAGATTGATAGAAATTTAATTTTTTATAATAGCTATCCAAATAAAAAGATGTACTTGTCAAGTCAAGCTGACCTTCTAAAAACACGTGTTTTGATATTGCCTGACGATAACCAAGTACTCCTGAAAGACCTAATGAACAATATGATTTATAATTTGCATAATCGGTATCTCCCTCCTCCGGTTTATACGTATTAATAAGTCCGGTACTAAACGTAACAGGTAAGGAAAGGAACCAGCCCGAATTAAGCCTTGCTTTACCTGCCTGGTATCGTTTATTATACCCGAAGTACCAACGCGGTTCAATTCTAATAGTGAGAACAAGGTGATATGAAAAATCATGATGATCCAGTTTCGAATAAGTATTCTGATACATTGAATCAACTCCTTGTGCAGAATCTTTAACCGTAACAAAAATCGGTGAATTTTGAAACCCATGTAGTAATGTAATCCGGCTAGATAATGTCCAGGATGGAGCAATACGTTTCTCCTTAAAATAGCCCATGGTTATGGGAATATATGTTGAACTATAATACGAATTGGATGGTCTAAATATATTCTCTATATTTTTAAACGATCCGATCTCAATGCCTTGCATGGATTCCACTTTTATGTCTTCGGGTTTTGTGGTATTAAAATACACTTCTTTCTGGGCTGCTACCGAAAAAAACATTGTTATAAACAGGGAGAGGAAGAATACAGATTTAAATTTCATAGAGCATTCAGGTCAATTATATATGTATTGTGCTAAAAGAGGAGATGTTTCGACTGGGATATTCTATTCTGAAAAAAGTTCTTTCAGCACTTTATCCTGATCTTTTTCATTTTCCTCCGAATACCCGTCCCATTTAGCAATGATCTTTCCTGTTTTATCAATCAACACATATTTGGGAATTCCATCTGTCGGATATTTACTTTGAATATCCTCCTCAAATAAATAACCTTGCGAAGCTTTCTCAGGACTCTGAACAGTCAAAACTTGCGGCCAAACACCTATTTGATGTTTATCAATAGCAGTGAGCCAATCTTCTTTTGACCTGTCGCATGATACTCCGATTAACTCTAACCCTTTACTGTGATACATGCTATACAGTTCTTTCATGTGAGGCAGTCCTTTCACACAAGGAACACACCAGCTTGCCCAGAAATCAAGTAATACGTAATTTGTTCCGCGATAATCCGAAAGTTTCACCTGCTTACCATTCTTATCGGGTGTGTTAAAGTCTGGTGCTGTCTTTCCCACTACTACATTTTCTTTCATTTTTATCTCAAGGTTCAGAAATCTGCTCATCCCGCAATTACGTACCTTTTCTGACATATTATTGAATAGTATCCTTGCAGAATCCACGGTTATATACCCTCTGGATAGATCAGCTGAAAAAGTATTTGAGATGACTGGATAATATGACTTCGGATTTGAGTGGATAAATGCAGCCTCCATCTTTCCTTTTAAAGCAAAAACAGAGTCATATCGTGATTTAATTGACTCCTTTTCAGCTAAGAGTTTTTTATAAGCAGGATCACTTGCTGATATTGAATTTAATTCCTTATACTTTTTTTGAATCAGACTTCCAAGCTTATCCATCAATTGAGTCAGTGTCCTGGTACTCCTGGCTAATCGTCTTTCATCATCCTGCGTTTTAGAACCTTTCAACCTGAATTGTTCGGTATGATCTTTTGGAATATGCAATTCCATGACTGTGGGTTCGAGATATAAGGTGATCTCTGTTTCACCAATTTTTAATTGTGCCCGCACGGGTTCTTGCAATTCCTCTTTAAACTGAAAACAACCATGATTGATTTTTGAAGTATAATTTAATGCTTTCGACCGATTACCAATCGATGTCCAATAAGACAACACAGCACTGCCTGTAACAACGCCATTCATCTTACCATTTAAGACAAACTGATTAGATGCATAAATAGCATTAGCCGTATTCAAAGCGATGAATAAAAAAAATATTCCTCTTTTCATATGATTTAGCGGTTTAAGAAGATGGTGCAGTATATTCAAATTACACCTTCTTCAATCATTCAACATTAAGTATTTAATTTTGAAACAATTATATTTTCCGAACCAAATAAAAATGGAACTACAAGTTGGACAAAAACCACATCTTGATTTTGTTTATTCAATCGCAACTATAAGCACCGTGCACTGAATTTATCATTGAATTTAGATATGTTGTCTGTAATTCTTGACAAACTAAAAAAATATTAGTGTTTATCTCATTTTTTAACAAAATAAGCAATTCTGTTCTTACAATCAATCAATACTCTTTCGTATTGTAAAAAGAAATCCATACCAAGCAGCCCCCCAATTTTGTAATTTCCAAATTGATTTACCCTTTCATTATTTATATAGCACTTCTTAATTATCCCTGTTTTCGCAAATGATGAATCAATGCCTAATTCCGGTATTTGCAAACGAGTTATAGGATAATTATCACCATACTTTTTCTGTGTATTTTTTTTAAATTCTATCATTTTTTTCAGCAACAAACTATCATAAACTGCGATCGAAGTATATACTTTACAGCCAGTATCCAAAATAAAATAAGGATGTAATTGAATAGTATCACTAATGGTTAATGAGCCCTGAACACATGAATAATCTGATAGTAGATCAGAATAATTTGCTTCTCGTGCAAAATCTGTTTTTATCATAGTTATTTTGTTTCCTTTTATATTGCTCAAATAACTTTGGGGTAATGAATCCCAAAACCGTAATTGTTTATTCTTAAAATCCAGATCTATGACATATTTATTAAACTTAAAGTTAATGCCAACTAATCCATCAATATCATTACCAAAATTAAATACTTTCCGCGTTTTACTCATATCGGTAAGTACCCATCCACAGTTGAATACACTATCTTTATAATATACATTATCATCGGGTAAAATCACATGAAACACCTCATTACCAATAGTGGTTCTGGCAATTTCCCTGTTTTCTTTATGGGACAGAAAACCCACTTTATCAGAAAATTGAATGTCAAGAATATTCCCATTTGAACCTGTATCGAAGAATAATTTAACTTTTTCTCCTTTTATTGTATAATTCAGAATGATTTTGTTTTCATTATCCACATAAAAAGGAATAGTTTTACGTTGTGCAAACCCAAATGAATAAAAAACCAGTAGATGTAAGAATAGAATATATGCTCTTTTCGTTTTCAAGTGAATACTGGTTACAGAGTGAATTTATTATTAAAATTAAAAGATTGAGTAATGGGATCAATATATCGTAATATTGTCCTTACTTGAAATACAGCACATATTAAATATCAAAATAAAGGAATAAGGTTTTTAATCCGGGGTATTTGGTTTTTTTATGAAGGGATAAGATTTCAAATATTTGGCTTTGAATTAATAACTCTTGTTTTTTGTTTTAAGCCTTCGTAGAAATATTAAGAAATAAATCGAACCCTTATTCGTTTATTTCAAATTAAAATTATACGACTTTATTTGTTTTCGTTTACTTGTTTATTGTAACTAAATGTATTGGAGCTCTGTTTGAAAGTACTGCTGTTCGTTTTGTATCACTCAAAGTGTATTTGCTAGCAGATATTATGATTCGGAATTATGCTCCAGTATCATGTATCGTTTCTTTGATTCATCTCGTTTCCGACTCTTAGACCCTGCAATATTACAACTTATTTTTTTAACATCACATTACAAGGTTAAATAAATCACGCATTATAGCCCGATATTTTAATTAATTATTATTTATTTATAGTTAATGTGTAGTTCATACAGTCCGAATCCACACAAAAAACTACCGAATATTAGATTTTCATCTTTTATACAATCATATTCAACAAAACCAATGACTTATAATATCCATTCCTGAATAAATCGAACTTTCACCTATCCGCTCACAAATAAAGAAGGACATTAAAACCCTTCAAAATCTCAAACCCTTTAAACCCTTCAAACTTTCAAACTCTTTAAACTTTTTCAAACCCTTCCTATCATCTCTTCTTCATCCTGTTTATTTTAAAAGGTAAATGACACGCATTTAAAATGTATATAAAACGATCCTTTATAATATCGTTTTATATACGTTATATATACGTTTCGCTAACGTTATATATACGTTTTACAGTAAATAAGATGCTGATAGGATGATGAATAGAACTCTTCGAACTTTCAACCTTTCAAACCTTTCAAACCCTTCAAACTCTTCAAACTCTTCTTAACATCCCCTCAACATCCCGTCTATTTCAAAACGGATCTGACACGATTCCTATACGCATCTAAAACGGTCCTTTATAATACCGTATTCGATCCGTTTTGGATGCGTTTTGGATGCGTTTTGGATCCGTTTTAGGTTAAATAAGATCAAGACAGGATAAAGAAGCGTTCCATGTTCTGTGTTCTGTGTTCCGCGTTGAGGGTTAAGAGTATTCTGCGAAACAAGAAGTGTTCCATGTTCTGAATAACCCGTCAAACTTTCAAACATTCAAACTCTTCAAACGAACGTTTTGCAACCCTTCAAACCCTTCAAACTCTTAATAACATCTCTTCATCATCTTACTTACTTTAAAAGAGATATGACACGCATATGCCACGGAGATACTACGGATCTTTATAATACCGTAGTATATCCGTTTTATATCCGTTACGCTACCGTTATATATCCGTTTTATCATTAATAAGATGATAATAGGGTGATAAATATAATCTGTCAGACATTTTAAACTTTTCATTGTTTCTCTAAACGCTGACATGTCTTCGACGATGTCAGGTTGTCCTCCTATAACAGGTATTCAGGTAACAGAAGTCTCTTAACCCACAACTCTGAACACGAAAGGCGTATGAAATCAAAGCTCACTGGTTCATAAAGATTTAAATACTGACACTAACAAATATTTATTAATTTTCTATATATTTGCAATGTAATAATTCTTATTAAAACCGAATAACCATACTTGTGGATATGTCCTTTATTGATGAGAAAATGGGATTGTTTGAGGCAGGATTATTTATATAACTGATTAAGTTTTATATCCGGGAGGAGGGGAGTATCCACACCATTCATATATTACTGGTTTAAAGCGATAGATTTTTCTCAATATTAAAACTGAAATAAATATATGTATTACTCATTGAATTCATATTGTCGAAAGATACAATATCACCCTATGATAATAGAAAGTTAAGATTGAATGAGTGGGATGAATACATTAAAAAGTATCGGATATTTGAATATGGCATAATTGTAAAAAGGATCAATAAGATACAAATCTTAAACCCGTTGTATCATACTGATATGGTTGAAATAAAAAAAATATATTTAAGTTGGTGGGAAAACAACCAGTCAAAATCAATAGAGCAATTGAGAAAAGAATGGATCCAAAATGGCAGTATTTTAAATACAGATGGGAACTATTTATGGAAGTAGATGTTTGCAGGGTCTAAAATATGTGATTAATCTACACTCACTCTTCAGTTGTATCCTTCATAAAATACGAAAATGGGAAGTACAGACGTTGGGGACAGTTATACATCTTATTCTGCATTATATACTAAAGGTCGGGGTTAATAAAATGAATCAAAATATTTAATTTAGTTATTTTAAGAATACAAATAGGAATAAGGAATATGATAAGCAGAATGCAGGAAGAGCACAAGAACAAAAAGCAGATGGAAAAAAGTAAATACCTTATATATTTTGTCAATAAAATATGAATCCAAAGTTGAATAAAGATGAAATACTTGCGGAATATTATCAAATATATTTTGAAAACACATCCAAAGCAAGATCAATACTAAAAAAATTAGATTATAGAAATGATGCATTTGTCCTGTCGGAAATTGCAACTTCTTATTTTGATGAAGATAAATTGAGATTAGCCGAAAGATATGTTTTTAAAGCTTTTGCACTGGATTACTTAAATCCTAAAGTGTTGTGGATTCTTGGGTTAGTCAAATGGGATTATGGTCAACTAGACAATGCAATTTTTTGCTTTAAAGAAATTATTAGAATTGGTACTCGTAGAGTTAGCAAGACTGGTTATAATGAAACAATTGAAATTGCTTTATCAAGAATAAATGACAGTAAATTTCAATTGTACAGGCTTCTTAAAAACACTTCCCCTGCAGTATCAAAAAGGTATTTAAAAGATTATGAAAAAGGTTTAGAGAATGGCTGTTTTACCTTAATGGATTTCTATTATAAACAACTTCACACTAAAACGTTACATCTAT
>Ga0302286_10000788_pt1 | contig 24811 bp, 25 predicted proteins | sample III_Fen_E2_3_FD_198765 | JGI IMG/M metagenome (GOLD analysis project Ga0302286, IMG submission 198765) | Peat permafrost microbial communities from Stordalen Mire near Abisko, Sweden - III_Fen_E2_3 | ecosystem: Environmental > Terrestrial > Soil > Wetlands > Permafrost | place: Sweden: Abisko...
TGATGATCCAAGACTGGTTCATTATTTGTCCGATCCCGATGTTGCAAAAGTCCATAATTTAGCTATTGCAAAACTCACTATTTATATTTACGCAGATATTAAACGAGCGTACGATTACATCCAAGAAGCGGCAAAAAAACATAAAATTAAAGAGATTCCTGTTGAAAATCTCAAAGAGTTTTATTCGCTTTATTTTGTACTGTGCCGCGAATGGAATCAACACCATCTTGAAGACGAAGATCGTTTTGGAAATAATTTGAACGTGATAGAACAGTTTGTGTATGAGTCATTTTCAAAAGAAGATGAGAGCAAAGAAGAATTTTTTATCTACGATTCACCAACGATAGCTGACAATATGGCAAAGATGCATTACAACGATGATGTTAAAATCAGCGCCACTGCTTTTAGCGCGGAAGAGAGTATGGATGAACTCGACATTCAAGATATTTTAGAGAGCTGTGATGAACTCGCCGACGTGGTGCAAGACTACAATCTTGAATACAATAAAGCCTACTTTCTAAATGTTAAAGAGCATCTTGACTCGTACGCAACGGTTTTGGAAAAAAATACAGAATTTCGCGATCTTGGGTATAGTTTAACAAAGCTCTCTTCATCATTGGAAGAACATCTGGAAACGTTGACCAATCACGCCAATAAAAAGAAAATTTTGATGATTTTAAACGCGATTGTTGAAGATCTTATTGGATGGACGGAAGCGGTTTTAAAAGAGAAAACGGCGGTAGATATTCACTATCTGGATGCGTCACTGTTTTCGAGCATTATTCAATTTGAAATGATGCTTACTCCTGCTTCTGATGAAGAAGATTCTTTGGAGTTTTTTTAACCAAGTTTGACTAGGTTTTTGCAAAACGTAATTTGAAAGTGTGTTTAAAAGAGGAGAGGGTTCTCCTCTTTACATGTAAAGATTTAAAGTGTGATTTTAGTTCCCAAGACGACTAAAAATTTAGCGATCCATTGTGGGTGTGCTGGCCATGCAGGTGCGGTGACAAGATTGCCATCAACCGCTGCTTCGGTGACTTCGATGGATTTGTATGTTCCTCCCGCTTTCGTCACTTCAGGTGCGCACGCAGGGTAGGCAGAACAGCTTCTTCCTCCTAGAACATCGGCAGCTGCTAGAAGTTGTGCTCCATGGCAAATCGCGGCGATGGGCTTGTTTGTTTTAGCAAAGTGGCGTACCATATCAAGGACTTTTTCATTGAGTCTAAGGTATTCAGGGGCGCGACCTCCTGGAACGACGAGTGCGTCAAACTCTTCTACTTTAATCGCATCAAATGTGCCATTGAGTGTAAAATTGTGACCCGGTTTTTCACTGTACGTCTGATCTCCCTCGAAATCATGAATCGCCGTACGGATAAAATCTCCCGCTTTTTTGTTGGGACAAACCGCAGTGACAATGTGTCCAACGGCTGCTAACGCTTGAAAAGGCACCATAACTTCGTAATCTTCTACATAGTCTCCGACGATAAACAGAATTTTTTTTGCCATCATGACTCCTTTTAAAATGGTGTTGTCCTTGATTATAACCATTAAAGATTAGAAAAATCAAGTTATTTGAAAGCCTTCACATAAACCAAAGGATAGTTTAAAAGTGGCAGATATTCGCCATCATACTGCACGTCTTTTTCATCGATCAATGTCTCTGCAATGCCTGCACCTTGTGTTAAGATTGCCTCTTTTTCAACAGGACGATCGGTGATGATTTCGCCCATTTTGTAAGCGCTTCCATCAAGGTGCGTGTAGGCCTCTTTGCCAACTCTTGTGTAACGAAAGGTAAAAGGCGTTTGAGCAAAGACGTCTTTTCCTAGGGTAAAACGCTCAGTCACCACCACTTTTCGATACCCAATCGCACCATTCAACGCCTCTTTTTCGGTGGGATAGAGTAAGCTTGGTTGAATAAATCCCTCTGGTGTGAGATACGCTTTGCGATCCACAAATTCACTCATCAGCTTTACATGTAAACGTTGTTGTGCGACTAAAGTGTCAGGATGACTTAAATCCAAAGCACGCCATTGCTCGCTGAAGCCGTGCTCTTTAGTGATGGTCGCCATCAAAAATGCTTCCATGCTCTTAGGCATCACACCATATAAATTGGCTCCCACAACGTGTTTCAAAAAGTAGCCAAATTCGCCTTGCTGCGTTTTACGATTGAGTGGATCGCCTCTGCCCGAAGTTGCTTTACCGTCTTTGATGCTGTAAGCAAGATAATCCATCTCTGCCCAACCCAGTTTTTCGGGAAATTTGCGCGGAAATGCCCACGTGGAGTCGATCGTATTGCTACTTCCAGAAGTAAACGCGGAGGGTTCAAACCCGTAATTATCGCTGTGACAGCCGATACATTGCATCAACTCTTCGGCTTTTTGCGGTCGCAAACTTCCCTTAGCATCTTCGATAAATCCTGCCAAAATCCAGCCTGCACCGTTGTTGATCCAGCCTTGTTTTTCATTGAGAAAGATAGGCGCATCTTCATCTTTTTCGACCATCTCGCCGGGATAAAACATCTTGGTTTTGACCATGTAGCGTATCTCTTTCACGCGTTTGGCACGTGTTCCTTTGGCGTGCAAATCGACATAATGCAACGGATGCGCAAACTCGGTGTAAAGCGGGTAAAGCCCACGATGCACTTCCACATCGCTTGCCTTGCCATAGTAGGTTTTAGGATCATTCGCTTCAAGTCTATCAGTAATCGCGCGCTCTAAAAGATCAAGATTTTGAGCATAAATGGCTTCACTCCAGGCTCCTTTTGCGTCTTGCATAAAGGGTTTAGGCAGACGAATGTAGATGCCAGAAACGCTCCCGCTCATCGGTGTGAAAATGCCATACGGCATAAAATTAATCGCACGCCAGCCTGTAATGTCTCCAAAAAGAGCGCGTTCTTTACTATTGGTACGCACAAAACCATCTTCTTTTGCAGGAAGATCCGATGGAGAAAGATCGGGGAAAAGTCTCCATGCTGAGGTGTCTTGTCCATTTTCCCAGCCCATTTTTCCACCACGTTTGGCATAGGCATCGCTCCAGTTGTCTTGTTTGAGATACTCAAGCAAGGTGCTTTCATCAAAACGGTTGGCACTTTTTTGGTACGCCGCTTCAAGTCGTTCGGGGTAGAGGGTATTTTCCCAAGGGTTGATCGTTGCCGCAATGGTTTGTTGGGTTACGGGAGCAAAGCTATACGTCGTTTGAAGATTGCCTGTGACCGTAGAAAGTCCCGCTTGGGGATTGTTGTTTCCTAAATGAGCACGGGCAGGGGCGTTGGTATGGCAGAACATACAGGCATTTTGCGCTCCTCCACTGGTTTCGATGTAGCATTGTGCGGGAATATTGGCGTAAGGATTGGGCAAGGTTGTACGACTAATAAACTCACCCATCAACGTGCCGCCAAAGCCCACAATGGGGCTAAGGCAGAAAGTAATGAGAAAGAGACGATTAAAGCCCTGGAATGCCATAGATGTATCCAACAGGTGCTTGAAATTTGTCGATCAGTGGCGTTAGTTTTTGTTGAAGCTCTTTGCTGGTGGTTTTGGTGAAATCGCCAAGGTGCTGCGCATTGCTCATGATATATGCGTAGCCATTAAGGTTTTCAACCACTTGAAGCCCTGTGGACTCTGCACCTGCTGGGATGGAGAGGATACGAGAGAGTTTTTTCGTGTCGATGTTATACGCCCAAAGGTAGTTGTTGACGTGTGCGCCACTGTCTTCACCGATGAAAAGTGTGCGTGCACGTGAGGAGTAAAAGAGGTTGTCGGTATTGGCAATTTTATCAACGACACAGGTATTACCATCTTTATCCATTGTCATCTCTTCTCCCAAAAGCATGCTTGGTACATGCATGGAGACAGGAACGAATTCACTGAGAATTGGCTCATTATTGCTGTCTTTGATATTGCCTGCGAGTGCGATTTCATACGTACCACCGCAACGATTTTTCGCAACTTTAATGTCATCCTTGGCAAAGGTACTATCTTTTGCCATCCCTTTTTCGATGTAGGACATTGCGATGTAGATTTTTTTATCTTCAGGGTTAAAGGCAACGCCTTCCATTTTGTTAAATTCGGTTGTTGCGCCAAGATACGCGGCGTAACGTCTGGTTTCTAAGAAGGCAGCCACTTTTTCCATACCCGGTTTGAGCTTGAGGTATTCGATGTCTGAATGTCCTGCTTTGATGGCTTTAAATCCTTCGTGTTTACTTGCATCAAAACTGGCGGGAGCATATGCTTCAAAAATATCATTAAACGTGTATTTGTCTTTCCATTCCATCACTTCTTTGGTAGAAGCATGTCCTAATTTAATCCATGAAAGCGTTGCTTGACCGCCATCTTTTGCACCATCTTCATTGGTTTGATGCCATTTTGCCGCGTACATAGATCCATTGTCTAAGTCGCCTCTGGCATCGCCTATATACATGAACAGACCGACATTGACGCCATCGTCGCCAAAAAAGGCCGTTTTGCCATCACTCATAATTTTTGCCATTTCCCATGTACCTCGACCCATCGCAAAATGCTTGGTGACATTGGTTTTACCACTTTTATCAACAGCAACTTCGGTAATGTGACCGTAATCGTAAGGATTGGCCTCTTTTTTGCCTTCAAAGTAAAGCTCGCTCATCGCTTTTAAACCTTTTTGAGCTTTTGTGTACTCTTTACCACTGGCAGCGGTGAAGAAAAGATCATAATCTTCTTCGGTTCCTAAGTGCGTATTCCATGGTGTTTGTGAGCCTGCACAGGGTATCCAGATGCCGCCCACTTTTGAAAAATCGATTGGATATTGATCAACCGCTTTAAGTTTTCCACTCTTAGCATCTTGTTTGATCGAGGTGAGCGTCATACTCATGGGTGCACGTTCGTGCCACACATCAGTTTTTTCAGCCGAAGAGCCATCGCTTAAAATCCAATCGTACTCATAATGGGTCACAAGATAGAGTGAACCATCCACATTTAAGAGTGAGTTACTATCAGGCGTTTCCGCGATGAGTGGTTTGCCAAAAGGGTCCATGAGAGGCTTCATCGACATGTTGTAGAGTTGTCCTGCGGGGTTTTTATTGGTTCCGACTTTGTCTTTGACGCCAAAAAGTGTTTGGTAAGAGAGATTACGCTCAATCGTTCCGCCACTGGTGGTATGGATAATAACTTTGGCTTCCGAGTAAGCTTTTGCCATCTGTTCAGGAGTACTGGGTGCGTCCATTCCTATAAATTCGACCGAGCTTGCGGCACATAAGTTTGAAGCAACGAAAGAGAGCGATACACAGAGTGTTGTAAGTGATTTCACGAAAGCCTCCACTAAAGATTTTGATAGCATAATCGTAGTCAAGAAGAGTTACAAAGGTGTTACAATCTTAAAAATAAGCGTTAATTGTAACACCTCTATCAGGCTTGAAGTAAGCTGATTTACAATAAAACAGATTGAATCAAAAAGGAAAAAAAATGAGACACTTTGTAGGACTTTTACTGTTTTGTTTCTGTGCAACCTTGTCGTTTGCCAAAGAGGAGTTTGTCTCGTATGTAGTCGATGGACAAACCTATGAGGGGTATTACACTACGCCCTCTGATGAAGCACCGTTGGTTTTTATTATCCACGATTGGGATGGACTCAATGAGTATGAGATGACGCGTGCAAAGATGCTCAATGATCTAGGCTATGGCGCCTTTGCAATAGACCTTTTTGGTAAAGGAATCAAACCCGTCACGATTGAAGAGAAAAAAGCACTGACCAATGCACTTTATAATGACAGGGCAAAAATGAAAAAACTTTTAAACGCTGGCTATGAAGCCGCTAAGAAAGAGGGTGCTAATGTGGGCAATGCGATAGGCATTGGTTACTGTTTTGGTGGGGCTGCCCTTTTAGAGATGGCACGGATGGGAACACCGCTTAAAGGGTTTGCAAGTTTTCATGGGGGACTTGCCACGCCTGCGGGAGAAGACTATACGCACACAAAAGGGTTTGTGCTTATCTTACATGGCTCTGCCGATGAAAGTGTGAGTTTAGATGAATTTGCAGGACTTGCCAAAGAGCTTGAAAAAACAGGCATTAAACATGAGATGATTACCTATAGTGGTGCGCCTCATGCGTTTACCGTATTTGGAACGGACAGATACAGAGAAGACGCCGATAAAAAGTCGTGGAGACGATTGGTCGAATTTTTGGATGAGACACTCTCAAAATAGGGTATGTTTTTTGCTTATACCTTTACATGTAAAAGGAGTTAGCCATGGACAACAGACTATTTAAAATTGACCCGTATGCGGGAGTCAGTTATGGACTTTACAGCTCTCTTAAAGGTGAAGATGCATCGTTTGAGGATTTTTTACTGCACTATGACTCAACAGGTGCAAGTGAAGGTGATAACTCGTGGCTCAATAAGCTCATCACTGAAAATACAGCCAATGCGCTCAGCTCCCCCGAAGTCTTGGAAGCAATGAATACATTGGGCGTGGGACTTGATCTTACAAGCTCAATGGACTATTTTGATACGCAAGTCTATGCTGCTAAGGTGCAACTGATGCAAGCCTACAGTAAGCGAGATGACTATGAAGAGATGAAGCCACTTTTAGAGCAGTTAATGCGTTAACGACAGAGATACGTCATCATATCTAACTCAATGGTGCCAAATGTAGGTTTTATCCATTGGGTTGGATTGCTCGTGTTAATCGTTCTTACGGAGTCGACGCTTGTCCCCAAAGAACGAATGACTCGTGAGGGGCAGTTTGCTTCTACTATGCCATATAAAATCGTATCGTATCCTAATCGTTTATAGGTTAACAAAAAATTTGTATTTTGTTTGCTCTCAGCAACCACATAGAACTTATAAAGATTTTTATAAGAGGTACGAGGTATCTCAACTTCTTTACTGGCACCATAAGCGCTCGCAGTTATTAAAAGAGCACATCCTATAAGATAATAAAGTTTTCGTATCATTATGTTTCCTTCTAATTCGTGTCTGAATCTATTATATCAAAAGCAGATAAAATCTCCTATTCTTAACATTATTGTATATTTTTTGGATACAATTAGACTATTCACAGTGTTAGTATGTTTGCATAAAGGGCGTTGCATGGGAAATAGCATTGAAAAAGAGCATGATCAAAAAGAGAAGATTAAACATCTCTCCAAAGAGCTTCGTACGGTACGACGAAATCTTGTGGAGCAGTTTTATACAGACCCTCTTACGCGCCTTCCAAACCTGTATCAACTCCGTCATGATCTCGAAGAGATTAGTGACTTTACGCTGATTATTGCCAATATTGACAACTTCAAACTCCTCAATGATTTTTACGGTTTCGTCGTGGGTGATTTTATCTTAGAGTCGTTTGCCAAAACGCTGGAAACTGAGTTGAAAAATGTTAATGTTTACCGCATGGCAGGCGATGAATTTGCTATTTTACTCAATGAACGTATGAGCTTTTACCTTCTGAAAAACTACATGATTACGCTTTCAAAACAGCTGACCCATCTTAAGTATGCGTACGCACAAACAGAGATTTATGTCGATTGTACGCTCTCATCCAGTGCCAGTTTTGCACACGATGACATCTTTTCTAAAGTAAGTATGGCACTCAAATATGCGAAAAAAGAACAGCTCAAATTTTGGATATTTGAAGATACGATGAACTTTTCGCAAGAGTATGAAAGCAACCTCAAATACGCCACCAAAGTGCGCAAGGCGATTGTTGATTTTTCGGGTATTGTGCCTTATTTTCAGCCTATTATTGACAACAAAACCGATGAAATTATCAAGTTTGAAGCGCTCTCGCGTCTGGTCGATGACGAGGGTGTCATTCACTCTCCGCACAATTTTATCCCCGTCGCTAAGATGATTAAAGTGTATGATAAAATCACTATGGCGATCATCGACAAGAGCTTTAAAGTGTTTGAAACGCATCCGTTTGACTTTAGTATCAACCTCTCGTTTGAGGACATCATTAATGAAGAGATTTATGATTTCATCATCCGAAAATTGCGTGATTCTAACATGGGGCATCGTGTTACATTTGAGCTTTTAGAGTCTGAACGGGTCAATGACTTTGACAAAGTCATGCACTTTTTCAACGAAATCAAGCGTTATGGCGCCAAAGTAGCCATTGATGATTTTGGAAGTGGTTTTTCCAATTTTTCCTACATCATCAAGCTCAATCCCGATTTTATTAAGATCGATGGAAGTTTGATTAAAGACATTGATAAAGATAAAAATGCGCAAATCGTTGTGGAAACCATCGTTGATTTTTCTAAGAAAATGGGTATCCAAACCGTTGCTGAATTTGTCCATTCGAGTACGGTTCTCTCCACGGTCAAACAACTGGGCATCGACTATTCCCAAGGCTATTTCATCGACATGCCTTCCCCTCAGATCAATCTGTAAAATCTTTACATGTAAAGACTAAGCGACTTCCGTATTCCACAAAATACTCACGCCGTATTCGGGATCGGGAATGACGTATTTAAAATACTCGCGCGTGCCTTTTCGTCCGTGCAAACGCACCGCAATTTGCCCCTCTTTTAAAAGTTGTTTCATCTCATACTCGCTTAAACTTCGTTTGTTCCAGCGCAAAAATGTGTTGGAGTAGACCCGAAACCGACACGTAGAAGAAGCACTAAAAACATAATCATCGTTGATATCACGCTCTTTATTCGCATGCTCACAACTGTAAAGATTCACCTTTTGACCCTGAATGGTAAGCTTTTGTGACACCACTGCACCACCACAGTAAGGACATTTGCCAAGAACCATGACACACCTCAGTTTTAATTTATGAGAGTATGGTAGCAAAGTAGAGAGATAAGTGAACAAAATATTGCAATTTGCAATATTAAATCTAAAAATGTAATAATGCTTTAAAAGAGTAAACTTTTAGGAATATATTATGATTAATGTAAAACTTGAGGGAAAAGAAATTGCAAAATTAGTTTGCGATTTATTTTCACCACTAACTGAAGTTGCAGGAGTAATTGGTGATCAAATTCGAGTATATCGCCAATTATCTGTTTTAAGAATTTTAAAGCGTGCAAAAACAATTGCATTAAAAGAAGGATTGACTCTTGAAACTCCTCCAATTAAATTTTTAGTTCCTTTTTTAGAGAATGCTTCTCTTGAAGAAGAAAATGATAATGTTTTGGTTGACTTATGGACGAGACTCCTATTATCTGCATCTTCAACTCATTTTAAATCAGAATATAATTTATTTATCCGAATTTTAAATGAGCTATCTTCGAAAGAAGCAACATTGTTTCAATACATTGTCAAGTCAGACATACATAAAGCTTATAAAGATGACATATATTTTTTAGAAGATGTAGCAGGTGATTGGAATGATGTATTTACATATATAAGAGTTAAAGAATTATTGAAAAGTTTAGATATTAAAGATATAAAACAGTTTAATTTTGATGAATTTGAAAAAGAATTTAGGGTTGAACATCAATGCCCAGGCTCATTTATTTATTTCATAACTATTATGAAAGGAAGAGAAAAACAATATCCAGTAGAAGAATTATATTCAACACCGCGTTGTGATTTTGACGATAATTTCGATTCAGTTTCAATTTCAATATTAATTAGTCTGGGTTTAATTGAACATTATCAATCTCCAGAATATTGGTTTGGAAACATAGGTATTGAAATTAAAGTATATTATCTAACTTCTTTAGGGGCAAGTTTTTATAAAGCATGTATGGGCAATGATTCATATGTAAATTAGTTTGTAACCTTTACAAAAACCTCTCCACAAAACGATCCAAATCTTCATCGCTCAACGCGCCTGAAACACGCTCAACTTCCACACCATCTTTAAATACAATCAATGTTGGAATGGAGCGGATTTTAAAGCGTGAGGCTAAAAATTGTTCGGCTTCGGTGTCGACTTTGGCAAATAAAACACGCAGTGGATAGGCTCGCGCGGCTTGTTGAAAGGTGGGGGCGAAGCCTTTGCACGGTGCACACCACGGAGCCCAAAAGTCTATGATGACGGGAACATCGGTACTTTCTAGTACGGCTTCAAGATTATCGCTTGTCAATGAAATGGGGTGTGGGTCGAGGAGGGAAGTTTTGCACTTCCCGCAATTTGCTTTTTTGTAGACTTCGAGTTTTGGAACATTATTGGTAGCCAAACAGTGGGAACAGATGACTTTCATGATTTATCCTTGTGTTGCGTATGCTTTCAAAGCACTTAGTATTTGTGGCTCAATGGACCACTCTTTTCCATCAACGGACATGACAGACTCACGTTTGATGCCATCGACCGAACCTTTGGAAACGATAAAGGCAAGGTAGGTTTCAAGCTCTTCAAAGCTGGGTAAAACGTTTACATGTAAAACTTTTTCAAGCTCTGCGATGAAGCCGTATCCTCCCCAGTTTGAGACCGAAGCGATCATCGGGTAGTCGCAGGGAATGACGCAGTAGTCGTAGAAAAACTCTTTATCTTTGAGCACGTCTGCAAAGCTTCCCATGCCGACTTCATTGCCGCCATCGCCGATGCCAAAGCTTGGAGCGGTTTTGCTTCCTAGTTTAAAAAGCTCATCGACAGGAGCGGTGAACTCTTTGATGTTCACGCCGCGTGAGTTGAGGTAAAGCCCTTCGTGGTTTTGTCCGCAACGCTCGATGGAAAGGTGTGCGACGGGTTTGTAGGTGTCTAAAAGCAGTTGGTACTCTTGCGTGCTTAGCCCCTCAAGTGGAATGTAGAGGGTTTTGATATCGAAAAAGTAGTCTTCACAAAAATGGTCGGTGATGATGACGGGTGTGTAGCCTAGAGTTTTGAATGCTTTGGCTAAAAAATACGCCCCTAAAGGTCCATCGGTTTCAGCAAAACCTGCCACGTAAAAACCGGTGTAGATGAACACAACGCCTTTGTTTAGGTTTAAAAAAGCCTGAACAGCTTTTTTGGTGTGTTCATGGGGAAAGTGAGCTTGAATTTTATCCATATGACGTGTTGAGTGTTGAAGAACGATCTCTTCGACGGTATTAAAATTGCGCATGAATGCCTTTACATGTAAAAAAGTTACTGGAAAAATTGTATCTAAAAATTTGATACAATTCGATTAGTTTTTGATTAAAGGATCACCATGTTACCTAAAGAGTTGCGTTCTCAAATTGCCAAAGGCGAGTTTACAAGACCAACAGCGGGCGAATGCCCTGGTTACATTCAGATGAATATGGTTGCGCTTCCCAAAGAATACGCCAAACGTTTTGAAGCGTTTGCAAAAGAAAATTCCAAAGCGATTCCTGTGCTTGAGGTGATTCATGAAGGACACCGCTCGAGTGTTTTAGCTCCCGGTGCGGACATTTTAAGCGAGATTCCAAAATATAACATTTTAAAAGATGGCGTTGTGGTGGAAACGGTCACAGACATTACGCCTTATTATCAGCCTGATTTGGTCTTTTTCTTGATCGGGTGTAGTTTTTCGTTTGAGACGGCACTCATTGAAAATGGTATGCCACTGCGCCATGTCGATCAGCAAAAAAATGTCGCCATGTACCGCACGAACATCGCCCTTAAACCCGTTGAAGGGTTTGCTGGTGAGATGGTCGTGAGCATGCGCCCGATCAAAAAAGAGAAAGTCGCAGATGCGTGCGTCGTGACGAGTCATTTTCCACGCATGCATGGCTCACCGATACAAGTGGGTTACCCTGAAATGATCGGCATTAACGATGTTTCAAAGCCTGATTATGGGGATGCGGTTGAGATCAAAGCGGATGAAATTCCCTTGTTCTGGCCATGTGGCGTAACGCCTCAAAATGTCATTACCAGTATGAAACTCCCCTTTGCGATCACGCATGCGCCCGGACACATGTTTGTGACCGATAAAAAAGACAGCGAATACTATGAATAGAATCTGATAGTAGTGTAAAGCACCAAAGTCGTGTTACGGTATAAACGCTTCTTGAAGAGGATGAAACTGATACGTTTTGACCACTTCAGGAAGCTTCTTCTCTAACATCTCAATTCCTTGCGGTTCATTTTTATTGCCATGAATGAGAATGAAACTGCCCGTTTTAATCGGCTCATTTTTGGCAATCCACGCATTCGCTCCAAGTGGAATTAAAAAGTAGGTCTCACGCAGTTCACGCATGAGTTTTTCATCCGCGATAAGACCGGGAAAGCGAAAAAAGACCGATGGCGTGATACCTTCTTCTAGCAGTTCTTTCTCCTCTCCTAAAATTTCACCTTTGACATCCGTGTTTACATGTAACATAAAATTCTCGTGATTTGGAAGCTTGGGGTCGTAAAAATGGGTCTGCGTATGGTTTACCCATGTGATTTCTAAAAGCGGATTGTTCACAAGGGCAAGAAATTCTTTCTCGTGGTGATTTTTCCATGCCGAACTGAGGGAAATCGCAATCGGGGTTTTACCATTTTGCTTCGTGAGTTTTTCGATAAAATCGCTCTCATACCCTTGTTTGCTTGAAGGACAAAGATCCATTGTGAGGTAAATCGCATTTTGATTTTGAGTGTAGGCGTGGGTCGCGCCACCGTTTACATGTAAAGCGGTTGCTTCCTTTAAACGTTTGGCAAAAAGGCTTTGGCTAAAACGCTCATCCAAAGGCAGAAGTTTTGTCTCCTCCAAAGAGAGGACTTTGGTTTGCAAGGTTTGTGTGTTGGTCGTAAGGTAAAAGGTCGTACCACTGAGCTCAAAACGACGAGAAATGAGCAGAAGCGCGCTAGCATCTTGATACTCTTTGACAAAGACTTCGTAGTGCTTAATGTGCTCAACGGCTACCAAAGGAAGCCAACAAAGCATCACCAAAAAAATTAGTCGCAACATCCATACTCCTTTTACAAGAATTTTAGCTCTTTTTTGAAAAAATATGATTATAATTTTGCTAAATATTGTCTAGGCGGTGTTTGAAGTTTCAAACGGATTTGAAGGCTTTTGAAGCCCAATTATAGAATGAGAATGAGAGAATGACGGTCAACGAAGCAGTTTTAGAGATGCGTTATAGCGGAATCCCTGAAGAAGACATTGAGGAGATTCTCGAAATTTGTAAGAAGAAGGGGCTTAGCCCTCAAAACATTGACACTGAACTTGAGGTCAAAGGCTTGGATAAAGTGTTTGAGTTTGAGTACGATGCCGGTGAGAGTTGGTTTGAAAGTGGAGCAAGTGCTTCAGCGCCAAAAGTTCCCCCAAAACAGGGAACAGAAAAGGAAAAAAAGTAGATGTCAAAGCAGATAAGACAGATTATTGAAGAGTACTATGATGTGGTTTGGAATGAGAAAAAGCTCGACCAAGCACAGCGTTTCTTAGACCCTTCGCTCAATTTTAGGGGTTCACTGGGTATGCGAGTGGACAGTATTAATGGTTTTTGTGACTACGCGAAGATGCTTTTTAGTGCCTTTCCTAATCTTTACCATGTGATTGAAGACATTGTGATTGATGGTGATAAAGCGGCCGTAAGACTCGTTTATACGGCAACACACTCTGGAAAATTATTTGGGTTTGAGCCTACGGGAAATCGTATCCGCTACTCAGGAGCGTGTTTTTTTAAATTTGAAAATGAAAAAATCGTAGACGCATGGGTCTTAGGTGATCTAAATGCGCTTTATGGACAACTTAATGTTGTCAATCAGTAGACATTAAAAATTTCTTCGCCTCTTTGTGTGCCATCATCGAGTGAACCATTAAGGTGATCACGATGATGGTTCCTCCCATAAGCGTATTGATCTGCGGTTTCTCATTCAAAAGTATCCACACCCAAAAAGGTGCCAAAACAGGTTCTATGATCGTCAACAGCGAGACTTCAACCGAGGGTAAATACTTGGTTCCAATGCCTATACACACCCTAGAAACGGGCGTTAAGAGTGCTCCCATAAACAAAATAATCCAAAACGAATGCTGATCGGGAAGAACGATAGAAGCGGTCATAAATGCAAACAATGATGCCATAAGTCCGCCCGCTCCAATGCACGCAAGACGACTCACCTCTTTGTAGCGCTCCAACACCGAAAAAAGTGAAGCAAACGAAAGCACACATAAAAAGGCATAAAAATTGCCGAGCATATTCCCAAGACCAAGATCGTTAAATAAAATAATACCAAGCCCGATGAAGACAAAAAAGATTGCTCCAAACGTACGTCGTGGTGTTCTTTGTTTGAAAAAGATAAACGCAATAAACGCACTCACCAATGGCGCAGTACTCAAAATAAACACAGCACTGGCAACACTGGTATGTTTAATGGCTAATATAAAAAAGAGATTGCTGGCTCCCATGAAAAGAGCGCTGAGTAAAATCGGTTGATAGTGCCTGCGATAAACCTCAAAAAAAGCGCTTTTTTGCCTGAATACAAGAGCGATATGCGTGATCGTAAACATAAAAAGACCAAAATAAAAGGTCACACTTTGCGCAGGAATCGAGGTCATTTTAATCAGGGGTGATTCAAAACTCATAAGAAGCATGCCCAGGGAGGTGACCCCAAAGGCTTTGGTGTAGTTCATAGCGCTACTTTGCTTGAGTGTTGCGAAAAGTGATGTAGAGTTTTTCGATTTTCGTGCGTGCCCAAGGGGTTTTTCGGAAAAATTTTAGGCATGCGTTGATGCTTGGATTGACATGAAAACAGTTCATACGCAGCATCTCATCGAGTTTTTCCCAACCGTAATGCGCCTGTAATTCGGTGATAAGTTTTTCAAGCGTTACGCCATGAAGGGGGTTGTTGTTTGGTTCGGTCGTGTTCATAGATTCCTCAAAAATAGATTTTACATGTAAGGGAAATCCTTACATGTAAAAGAGCGTAATGTCTCACTTTTCATTTCTCATAAAACTTATTTTATGAAGCTTTAGGAGGTGTCGGGGATATATCCCTGACCTTCAACAATGGGTTTTACTCATTGTTGAAGATACCGTTACGCAAACTGCGTAACATCAGTTAGTTGTTGCGTTCGACACTGAGTCCTGCATAACTTTGAACGGTTGGCATAATCTCAATGCGATTAACATTGACGTGTTCCGGAAGCTCTGCAAGTGTGAAGATGGTGTTGGCGATATCTTCTTTAGAAAGTGGCGTCGTATTGTTATAGACGGCGTCCGCTTTTTCTTTGTCGCCTTTGAAACGGACATCGGAAAACTCGGTCAGTGAAAAACCAGGTTCAATGTTGGTCACACGTACATGCGTGCCTTTGAGGTCGGTTCGAAGGTTGAGTGAAAACTGTTTGACAAACGCTTTGGTTGCGCCATACACGTTGCCACCTTCATACGGCCAACTTCCAGCAGTAGAACCAAGGTTAAAGATATATCCCGTTTTGCGCTCAACCATGACAGGAAGAACGGCTTTGGTAACATAGAGCAGACCTTTGATGTTGGTGTCGATCATCTTCTCCCAATCATCTAAACTCGCCTCATTTGCACGCTCTAGTCCCAAAGCAAGCCCTGCGTTATTGACCAAAATATCGATATTTTTGTACTCTTTAGGAAGTGATGCAATCGCGTTAAAGACTTCCTCTTTTTTTGTGACATCAAAGCACAGTGTCAAAATATCGCACGTGGATAAACGATTTTTAAGCGACTCAAGTCGCTCTTTACGACGACCCGTAACAATGACTTTATACCCAGCTTTAGCAAATTTCTCAGCTGTCGCTTCTCCAAAACCTGAAGTAGCACCTGTAATTAAGACGATTTTTGACATGAGCATCCTTTACATATTTTTTACGATTATAGCAAAGCGAGGTGTAATGATACCTTTTGTAACTTGCCCAAAAATTGTATTTCAGCTCTAAAATGCTAAAAGGAGCCTTAAAATAGCTGTTTGCAATGCATAAATTTAAGAAATCATACACTTTGTTTAAAATTTCATCAGCTATGTTTGACTCAAAACTGCAAAAATATATTAAGATTTCCTTGTTAAGTAAAAAGTATTCCTTTTAGTATTCCTAAAATTTACTAAGGTGCAAAACGTGGCAAAACAGAAATTTAGTAGAGAGATCATTCAACGCGTCATTGAAAAAAATCAGACTAAAAAGCGTGAAATTGCACAGCTGACACTGAAGATTGATGCGAAACTTGACATCGCTTTAAGCAAACTCTCCTCTGCTTTGAATATCTCTAAAAATAGGCTCATTGAAGATATTTTGATAGAGAGTGGCATACTGCAAGAAGTTGAGGAGAACTATTATGAGTAATTGCCCCACGCAAACGCTGGTCGTTCAATCCATCTTGGAAGGCATCAGTAAAGCGGCGCAAAACTTTCTTTTTTGGACGAACAATCGCCTTTCTCTCTCCAGTGGCCCTCAAAAAATTCTCTCCATTCATGTGGCACAGTCTCTTAGTCTGATCGAAAATGCCCCCGAGGTTTTCATTGATGCTACGGTTTCGGACATTTTACGCTGTTCGCTTCCCAATCGCAAAGCGTTTAAGTCATTTATGGAGAAAAATGCGCTTTCTCAAGGGGTTTTTAGCATAACACTTGACGAGCGTTTTTTGCATCAAAATCACAACGATTCTGTCTCTCGTGCTATCATAACGCTTAAAAATGGCGTCTGCAATGCCAAAGCAGAGTACAGTTTTGAGATCGAGCGTTTGTGCAAGATGCTTCAGCGAAAAAATCCTGAAGATACGACACTAGATTATGGTGTGTTTGCGTTTTATTCTGATCTCACGCCTCAGGCGCGTAAAAAACTTGCCAAGCGAATGCCTGAAATCATCGCAAGTTTTGATGAAGTCGTGAGTCATTTCCCTTCGCTTCAGGCCAAATGTATCACCACACCGATTCGTGAAGTCGAAGGTGTTGGTGAGTGGATGGCGGGTGCGTATGTCATCGAACCAAACGTTGAAAACTTAACAGAGTAGTGTTTACATGTAAAGCTATTCTGCTCAGTTTTTAAAATTTATAAAGGAGTGAGAATGAAGAAAATGTTTCCAAAATTGACGGCTTCTTTAGCAGTCTGTTCTCTTGTAGCGAGCGCAAGCTTTGCGACAGATATGATTAAAATTGGGGTACAAGCACCTATTACAGGGCAGTATGCCAATGAGGGTCAGAGCATCGATAATGGTGTTAAACTCATTGTCGAACAACTCAATGCCAAAGGCGGCGTTTTAGGCAAAAAGATCGAAGTGATCACGTGTGATGACCAAGGTGCAGCGCAACAAGCAGCGATTTGTGCGAAAAAACTGGTCAACGAAGGCGTGAAAGCCGTTATCGGTTCGTACACATCAGGTGCAACCGAAGCGGCACAAACAACCTATAATCGAGCAGGTGTTCTTCAAACCAGCGATGGCACGAGTGACTCTTTGATCGCACACAAATACTGGACATTTTTTAGAAACTCATTCCCCAACAGTGCAGAGGCCGAGTACACCGCAAAATACTTTGTGGATGGTAAAAAGTACAAAAAAATCGTGATTTTATCTGATTATTCAAGTTACTCTACCGACTTAGCCGATGCGACGACAAAGGCGCTTAAAGCAAAAAATGCCAACATTATCTATGAAGGCAAAATCAAATCGGGCACGCAAAACTTTACAGCAACGCTGACCAAAATCAAGTCAATGGACCCTGATGTCATCTACTTTAGCGGCTATTATACCGATGGTGGATTATTGCGTGCGCAACAAGAACAACTCGGCATTAAAGCAGACTTTGTCGGCGGCGACTCCAATGACAATCCTGATTACATAAAACTAGCCGGCGAGAGTGCTAAAGGAACACTGCTTATCAACGTTCCAACCCCTGACATTTTGCCTTATGACATTGCTAAAACATTCCTCGTCGACTACAAAGCAAAATACAGCATGGCGCCAGCGTCCATTTGGTCACTCATGAATGTGGATGGACTTCGCGCCATTTTACATGTAATGGAACAAACCAAATCAGAAGATACCAAAGTCATTGCTGAGGGCTTACATAATCTCAAAGATTTCCCAGGCATCACAGGTCCTGTGACCTTTAGAGAAGATGGTGAGCGCATTGGTGGTGGTTACATGACGTATGAAGTTCAAGCCGACAAAAGCTATAAGATCGTTTATCAATAAACACAAAAGCAGTGCCAAGGAGGAGCTTCCTCTTTGGTCTGCCATTACATGAGGATAAGGTGATTTTATGGATATCTTTTTACAACAAATGGTCAATGGCCTCACCATCGGAAGTCTCTACGCGCTCGTAGCACTGGGCTATACCATGGTGTATGGCGTTATGCGACTCATCAATTTTGCGCACGGTGATCTTGTCGCTTTTTCTGCGTTTATTGGTTTGAGCGTGTATGCTCAAATTTTCGGAGAAAGTGCTACCTCTTTGATTGTTGTCATCACGGTTTTTGTCTTTACGGCGGCTATCGTTGCGTTTGTGGGTGTGCTTCTTGAGCGTCTTGCATACAGACCTTTACGAACAGCACCCAGACTGAGTGCCGTGGTATCTGCGCTTGGAGCAGGGCTTGTGATTCAAAATTCGGTGATGCTGATTTGGGGCCCAAATATGAAAATATTTCCTTCCAATCTTTTTCCTGCAACGATTTGGGAAATGGGTGGTATCGTCATTACCTTTACGCAAGTGATGATCTTAGGCGTTTCATCGCTCTTAATGGTAGGGCTTTATTTTTTCATTCACCAAACCAAAATTGGCACCGCGATTCGCGCCGTAGCGATTGACCAAGACGCGGCAAAACTGATGGGCATTAATGTCAATCGCATCATTATGATTATTTTCATCATCGGTTCCGCGTTAGGAGCCGTTGCGGGACTTTTCATTGGAACCTATTACCGTGGGATCACCTTTGATATGGGATGGATGTATGGGCTTAATGCCTTTGTCGCAGCGATTATGGGAGGCATCGGAAATATCCCTGGTGCGATGTTAGGAGGTCTTCTTTTGGGACTTTTTAACGCGATGATCACGGGTTACATCTCCACACAATGGGCAGAAACCTTTACGTTTGTGCTCTTAATTGGTATTTTAGTGCTAAGACCTACGGGCATTCTTGGCGAAACTGTAGCGGAGAAAGTATGATGAGCAAAACCAGTCTAATAGCCACCCTGCTTCTTGTTTTCATGGGCTGTTTCCCTCTTTTTGTTGACTCAGCGTGGTTGGCAGTAGGGACAACTTTTTTGGTTTATGCTGTTGTTGCCTTTTCCCAAGACATTATTTTAGGGCGCGCGGGCGTTTTTCACATGGGACACGCGGCATTTTTTGGTTTAGGTGCGTATACCACGGCTATTTTAAATGTGAACTTCGGGCTGCCGATTCTTGCGACATGGGCACCTGCGGTGTTGGTTCCTATGGTGGTTGCCTTTATCGTGGTGGCTCCTATTATTCACCTCAGAGGTGATTACTTATTGGTCGCTACTATTGGTCTTAATATCATCTTTATTCAAGTGCTTGAAAATGATGTCTTTGGCTTAACAGGCGGACCCAATGGACTCTTTGGTATTGATGTCGTCAAGCTTTTTGGCTATGACTTTAGCTCGCAAACGCACATGTACTATATGGCGTTTATTCTTTTGGGGCTGACGCTGTTGATTATGCGAAACCTTGATAAGAGCAAATTTGGGCGAGCGATGTTTTACATCCACAAAGATGAGATCGCCGCGCAAAGCATGGGCATTAATGTACGCTACTTTAAACTTTATGCGTTTATCTTGGGTGCAGGCATCGCAGGAGCGGCGGGAAGCATGTTCTCGGTTCAGTACTCCGCGGTCAGCCCTGAGGCGTTTAATGTGACACAATCCATTATGTTTTTTACGATCGTTTTAGTGGGCGGTTCGGCTTCACTTCCGGGTGTTTTAATTGGAACGTTCATCATGTTTGTGCTTCCTGAAATGTTTCGAGAGTTTGAGACGGCACGTTATTTGGTCTTTGGTATCGCGATGATTTTGACGATGATCTTACGCCCTCGTGGCATTTGGCCGGTACGTTTTGGTAACATCCCCGACTTCCTTAAAAAGGGGGTCAAATGAGCGAGTATCTTTTAGAAATCAGCCATGTTAGCAAATATTTTCAAGGACTGGTCGCCATTAATGACCTTTCGATGAAGGTCAAAAAAGGGCAGATTTATGGCATCATCGGACCTAACGGTGCGGGTAAAACGACACTGTTTAACTGCATAACCGGCATTTATCGACCTGAAATTGGGCAAATCTTCTGGAAAGGCAAGGATATAAAAGGCAGTCAACCGCATAAAATTGCGGAGCTGGGTATCTTGCGTACGTTTCAGACGATTCGTCTTTTTGCGGAGATGAGTGTGGCGGAGAACATCATGTCGGGTCGTCATATCAAGTCCAAACAACGCTGGTATAACGGGGTTATCCCAACACCTGCTTATTACAAGGATGAGAAGGCGAACTGGGAAAAAGTGGGTGAACTGATGGATTTTTTCCACCTTTCAGAGTATGCAACAACACCAGCTGGCGATCTCTCCTATGGCATTCAAAGGCGCATTGAGATGGCACGAGCCCTTGCTGCAGAACCAGAGCTTCTTATTTTAGATGAACCAGCAGCAGGTTTGAATGAACATGAGACAATAGAACTGACCCAAACCATTCGCAAAATTCAAGCGATGGGTGTAACGATCATGATGATTGAACACGACATGGAGATGGTGATGAGTTTGTGCGAATACATCACGGTCATTAACTTTGGTGCAAAGATTAGCGAGGGCGTGCCTTCGTTTATCCAAGACGATCCTGTGGTGATTGAGGCGTACATTGGTAGTGATGAGGACGATGAAGATGAGTGAAAAATTATTAGAGGTCAAAAGCTTACATGTAAACTATGGCGCGATTGAAGCGATCAAAGGCATTGACTTGTATGTCAATAAAGGCGAAGTCGTGACGATTCTTGGCGCCAATGGAGCAGGAAAAACAACCACACTTCGCACGATCAGTGGGCTGTTGAAGCCGAGTTCTGGAAATATCTTTTTTGATGAAAAAGAGATCACACAGCTACCTGCGCATGAGATCGTGAGTCTTGGCATGAGCCATTCGCCAGAAGGCAGGCGTGTCTTTGGCACGCTCAGTGTTGAAGAGAACTTGATGATGGGCGCGTACAGTCTCAAAAAGTTTGACGCACCCACACTTGAATGGATTTACGAGATTTTGCCACGCTTACATGAGCGCAAAAAACAGCTTGCAGGCACACTGAGTGGTGGTGAACAGCAGATGTTAGCGATTGGGCGAGCGATTATGAGCAAGCCAACGCTTTTGATCTTGGATGAACCCAGCCTTGGACTAGCTCCTGTTTTGGTCAAGGTGATTTTTAAGGCGATTAAAGAGATCAGTAAAACAGGTGTCACGGTGCTTTTGGTCGAGCAAAATGCTAAAGCAGCACTTAAATTGGCACATCGTGGCTATGTTTTGGAGTTGGGAAAAATAACCCACAGCGGAAGCAGTGAGGAGTTGTTAAATTCGGAAATGATACAAGAGGCATACTTGGGCAAGAAAAAAGAGGCGTAACTTTAAACAAAGATGCCCGCCCCGCGAAAAGTGAGCATCTAAGACATGTCTAACCTTTTACATGTAAAGTGAAAGTTACTTAAATTTGATTTAAATACGAATTAAAGTTGAGGAACATTAATGCAAAAGAATGAAATAATCATCGAACGAGCCATTGCATTGGCAGAAAAATGGCAAAATCGGGACACAGAGTTGGTCAGCGATTTTGATAAAAAATTCCATATTAAAATGAACAAGATGCTCAGTCACCCAAAAGATAAAGTCTTTTTGATTGAGCTGATGGATCAGAGCTTTCGCAGCCATAATCCTGCGCGCGTTGCCAATCAGATCGAGTACATTTTCGCCAAATACGAGATGGCATCGTTTTTCACGACCCCTGAGCGCTTTTTGGTCTTTTTATTTCTCAATGCGGGTATTTACCTGCCCCAGATTTCGATTCCACTTTTTGTCAGTAACATCCGAGAAGATACTAAAACGGTGGTACTCAAAGGCGAAGATGACGTTTTGAATGCGCATTTGATCAAACGAAAGAGTGAGGGCACACGCATCAATCTTAATTTGATTGGCGAAGTCGTTTTAGGCGAAGAAGAGGCGGAAGAACGCATCGAGAAATACCTCAAAGTGCTTGAAAATCCCAATGTGGACTACATCTCCATCAAAATTTCAACGCTCTTTTCGCAAATCAATGCGCTTGCCTACGAAGAGACGGTTGCGGAGCTCGTTAAGCGTTTGAGTCGCATCTACGCGCAAGCGAAAAAATACAGCTTTACCAATGCGAAAGGTGAGCAAGCGAACAAATTTATCAACCTCGATATGGAAGAGTACCGGGACCTTGCCTTGACGTTTAGCGCCTTTACTCAAACGCTCGATCTTCCAGAATTTCAAGATTTTCGTGCGGGCATCGTACTTCAAGCGTATCTGCCTGATTCGCATCTGTGGCAACAAAAGCTCATCGAATGGGCAAAAAAACGGGTTGAAAAAGGTGGTGTGCCCATCAAAATGCGCCTTGTAAAGGGTGCGAACATGGAGATGGAAGAGACCGAAGCGGGTCTTCGTCACTGGGAACTGGTCACGCACACACGTAAAATCGACACCGATAGTAACTACAAAGTGATGGGTGAGTTTGGTTTGCGACCTGAAAATGCCAAATATGTCAACCTCGGCATGGCGTCGCACAATCTGTTTGAATTGGCACATGGGTATGAACTCTCCAAAGAGTACGGCACTACAGAATTTTTTACCATGGAGATGTTGGAAGGCATGAGTGAGTCTGCGCGCCTTGCGATTAAAGAGATCAGTGGCGAGGTAATCTTGTACGCACCCACGGCAAAAAAAGAGCAGTTTACCAATGCCATTGCGTATTTGGTCAGGCGTTTGGATGAAAATACGGGTGTGGAAAATTTCATTCGCTACTCGTTTGGACTCAAAGTTGGAAGTCCAGCATGGGAGACTCAAAAGCAAAAATTTATCGATGCATTTGACAATGCAAAAAACCTTTTCATTGGTTCAAAACGCAACCAAAACAGACTCACAGAACAGTGGAAAACCTACGAAGGCGGCAGTTTTTTCACGGGAAAATTCCATGGTGAAGCCGATACGGATTTTATCTTGACACCCAATAAAGAGTGGGCAAAAAACATTCGTGCTAAATGGCAGAAAAAAGCGGGTGAAGAGGTTGGTATTGCGCCTATTGTCGTTGGTGGCGAGGCTATTGTGGCGCGTGAAATCAAAACAGTTGTCGATAAATCGCAACTGAGAGAGGGTGTCATGTGTGGCAAATACGCCCTAGCAACCCAAGAAGATTTAGAGCATGCCGTGGAAGTGGCTGCGGAAGATAAAGATGGTTGGAGAAGCCTCAGTGCAAGTGAGCGCCAAAAAGTGCTGTGTCAGGTCGCCAATAAAATGCGCGCCAAACGAGGTGATCTCATCGGTGTGGCTGCGGCTGAGGTGGGAAAAATATTTTTTGAAACCGATGTGGAAGTGAGCGAGGCGATCGACTTTTTAGAGTTTTACGGACACAGTGCGCGCTATTTTGAAAGCCACAAGAACCTTACATGTAAAGGTAAAGGCGTGGGCGTTGTGACGCCTCCTTGGAACTTCCCGATTGCCATTCCTGTTGGAGGACTTAGTGCAGCGCTTGCTTCTGGAAACTGCGTCATCATGAAACCCGCAAGTGCGGCGGCTTTGTGTGCGTATGAATTGTGTCAATGTTTTTGGGATGCAGGGGTGAGCAAAAATACCCTCCAATTTGTGCCGTGCGCGGGAAGTTTGGCAGGAGAGCATCTTGTTAAAAACGAGAAGGTCGATTTTGTCATCTTAACCGGCGGTGAAGAGACGGCTTATGCCATGTTAGAAAGTCGTCCCAATCTTCTTTTAAGTGCGGAAACTGGGGGAAAAGATGCGACCATCGTCACGGCGATGAGTGATCGCGAGCAAGCGATTAAAAACGTGATTCATTCCGCGTTTTCCAATAGCGGTCAAAAATGTTCCGCAACTTCGCTCTTAGTCCTAGAAGAAGAAGTGTACAACGACCCGCATTTTAAAATAGGACTGATTGATGCGGCAAAGAGTTTACATGTAGGCTCGGTTTGGGACTTTACCAACCGCTTGGGAACGCTCGCAAATCCCGTTGGAGGAGCGCTCAAACACGCACTCGAAACGCTGGATGAAGGGGAAAGTTGGGCATTAGCACCCACATATGCAGATGAAAACGAGTACATGCTACGACCTTGCATCAAATGGGGTGTGAAAGAGGGCAGTTTTTGCCATAAAACGGAGCTGTTTGGGCCGCTACTTTCGGTTATGTGTGCGAAAGATCTAAAGCATGCCATCGAGATTGTTAATGCGACGGGTTATGGACTGACTTCGGGCATTGAGTCTTTGGATGAGCGTGAAGTGGCGTATTGGAGAGAACATCTCAAAGCGGGCAATCTTTACATCAACCGTGGCACCACGGGTGCGATTGTGCTTCGTCAACCGTTTGGTGGTTTTGGAAAATCCGCTGTGGGTTCTGGCAGGAAAGCAGGCGCTTATAACTACATCACCCAGTTTATGGACTTTGAGGATGTGGCTGAGCCTTCCATTAAAAACTCAAGACAACACGCGTTTATTCATCTCATCCATGGTTGGGCAGATAGTTGTAGCAAAGGGGCGCATACAGACTTCAAAGATGAGTTTAACCGCCTAAGTCTTGCGGTGGGAAGTTACCTTGAAAATTATGAAGAGGTGTTTAGCCAAGAGAAGGATTTTGCGAACGTTAGAGGCGAAGACAATCTTTTCAAATACCTGCCTTTGCACCGCATAACGATTCGTGTGAGTAAAGAAGATGGACTTTTTGATGTGTTGAGTCGCATCATAGCTGCTCGCATTGCGCAAACTTCTTTACATGTAAGCATTGAGTTGGGTGCTGAAAACAGTGTGATCTCCTTTTTATACGAG
>Ga0302286_10000791_pt1 | contig 24769 bp, 14 predicted proteins | sample III_Fen_E2_3_FD_198765 | JGI IMG/M metagenome (GOLD analysis project Ga0302286, IMG submission 198765) | Peat permafrost microbial communities from Stordalen Mire near Abisko, Sweden - III_Fen_E2_3 | ecosystem: Environmental > Terrestrial > Soil > Wetlands > Permafrost | place: Sweden: Abisko...
ATCGCAACATAATCCGAATTTAATAATTCTTTTTAAGAATGACTATAAAGCATTATTTCAGGAACTACCTGTTAGTTATCTGTTGGTTCATAGGGCAGTGTGCCTTAGCTCAATCGGATGCTTATCGTGAGTTTGACAATGTGTACCTGAATTCGGATGCATCGGTTATCAATTGCTTTATCCAGGACAGGCAAGGTTTTATCTGGTTAGGATCCGACAAAGGGCTATTCAGCTACAACGGATATACTATGCAGCGACATATTTTTCCTTTTACCGAAAGTAGAAACCCCTCCAACACAAAAATCAACTGCGGAATACTGTTAGATACCGATCACCTCTGTTTAGGTTTCGATAACGGAATAATGATTTATAACCTAAAAACCGATAGTTACGAAAAATCGCCGGTTGAATTTCCTTCGGATGTACGTTCATTGGTATTGTCAGGAAACAGGTTATGGATTGGTACGTTGAATGGCTTATATCAATATAACCTAAAGAACCGTAGCCTGAGTGCCATCAGTACGGGGAAAGGATCAGGCATTCCTCACCGGACCATTTATTCCATCCTGAAAACGAAACAGAATATCTTATTTATTGGGACATATAACGGACTATGTTACCTCAGCCCGGGAGCAAAATCTTTTCAGAAAATTGAACTTCCGGTACAAATCTTCAAAAACAGCTTATTGGTAAACTCTTTGTTGGAAGACCCTGCCAGGGACTGTATCTGGGTAGGCACAGAAGGGTATCTGTTCAAATACATTCCAAAAACAAAAAGAGTAGAACGTATCAGTGAATTCAATGGCAATTCGATCAAATCACTGGCTTTGGATCAGAATCAGAATTTACTACTGGGAACCGACAACGGATTGTACATTTACAACAAGGAACATCATCTGATTAAACACATTGTGCATGATTCACGCTATGGTAAATCTCTGACAAATAATATTATCTGGAGCATTTTTGTAGATCGTGAAAAAAACGCCTGGTTCGGAACCGATTATGGAGTGTCCTTTTTTAAATACAATAAAACCTATCGTACAACTCCTATTTCTCAAATAACAGGTATCGGGGATGGAAACCAGCTACAATCTATCTTCAGGGATTCACGCCACAACTTCTGGTATGGTGGAACAAACGGACTGATATTTACTTCGGCAGATACTAAAACCTGCATATGGTATAAGATGGGGGACGCCCGTTATCCAATTTCACACAATCGCATTCGTAACATTTATGAGGACAAGGATCATAACCTCTGGGTGGCATCCGATGGAAGCATCAACCGATATGACTATCGGACTCACCAGTTTATTCATTACAACATCGTAGATAGTACCCGAACGCGTAATGCTAACTGGGCATATCAGCTGTTCGAAGACAATCAGGGCAGACTTTGGATAGCCAGTTGCCTGGGAGGTATCTTTGTAGTTGACAAGGATAAATTAATCAAAACGACTTCGGGATTCTATGTCGCTGAAAAGAACTTCTACCAAAAGCCGGATAACAGAGGTTTGTCGGACAATTTTATAAACAGTGTGCTGAAAGATTTACAGGGGAATGTATGGGCATTAACCTATAACAACGGTATCAACAAGATAGATATTCATACCGGTATTGTCAGGAAGTTTTTAGTAGTATCCGACTCAAAAAACCGAACAAATGCAAATGCCAATTGTCTTATCTGTGATCGTGAAGGGTATATCTGGGTAGGTTTTTTTGGTGGACTGACCAGAATTAACCCTCGTACAAATCAAATGCAGTTTATTCAATACGATGGTTTTAAAAACACCCGTATAAATCTATTGACTGAAGAAAATAATCATATCTGGATTACGACTTCCGATGGAACTTTTGCACTGGATAAAAAGACACTGAAAATACGGTATATCAACATTGCCAACATGCATTTTACCTCGAGTTTTTTTGACACTTACAGTCAGGAGATTTATTTGGGTGGTGTAGATGGACTGGTCGCTTTTTCGCCATCCATACTTCACGAAAAGGACAGGAATCCGGCATTGTTTCTCACAGCTTTGTATGTCAACGACCGGTTATTTCAGCCTGGAATGGACTACCGTGGTAAAAGCATCCGATACTCAGAGAAGCTGTCACTTCCTTACAATCAAAACAATGTAACTTTCGAATTTTCGGATTTGAGTTTTTCACAGAATGAAGATTATAAATACATCTACCGGTTGGAAGGTATTGACACCGGGTGGAGAACGGTGAAGCCTTATTCGAACCGCATATCATATAACAACCTGGCACCCGGGACGTATAAACTAACCATTGGCAGACTTAATCCCGATGGTATTACTCCCCTTTCTTCACTCGATTTCCAATTGGTTATCCATCCACCATTTTATTACAGCCTTGGGGCTAAAATACTCTATGCCATCCTGATCACCGGGTTGTTACTGTGGATGCTCAATTATTACAGGGAAAAGCACCGTACTAAAATTGAGCGAATTGAAAAAGAAAAATCTTTAGAACTATCGAACATGAAGATCGACTTTTTCACCAATGTTTCTCATGAGTTTAAAACACCTCTGAGTCTCATTATTGCTCCGGTAAGTAAAATGTTGATCGAAACGAAGAGCCCTTTATTAAAAAAACAGCTCACCCTGATTCAGCAGAATGCACTCCGGCTGAATAGTCTGATTCAACAAATCATCGGGTTTGAACGTTTCGATGGGTCCATGAATAACAACTTAATTATTTCACAGGTGGAATTTATTGAATTTGCGCGGGGTATATTTTCGGTATATGAAGATGCTTTTAATGAAAAGAAACTTACTACAGTATTTATCAGCGAGCCCGATACAGTACTGGTTAACATCGATGTGTTGAAAATAGAATCAGTACTGAATAACCTGATTTCAAATGCCTGTAAGTTTTCGTATGAAGGCGGAAGTATTACTCTTGAAATCAACCTGGCAAATGGGAATGACAGTCAGCTTCATATTAAAATCACCGACACCGGCATAGGAATTCCATCAGCGGATATAAAATATGTTTTTGACAGATTCTTCCAATCTCGTAAAACTTCAAGTGATAAAGTGGGTTCAGGAATCGGTTTATATCTGGTAAAGAACTTCATTGAATTGCATAAAGGAACCATCATGATTACCTCCGAAGAAGACAAAGGCACAACGATTTCACTAATGTTACCCGTCCTGGAAAATCAATTTTCATCGTCGATAGCACCGACAGAGAACCGGGAGATTGATATTGAATCGCAAAAAGACAAACCCCTAATCCTGATTGTGGAAGACAATATCGAAATCAGTGAGTTTATTGTTCAATCATTGAAACCTGAATATCGTTGCCATGTAGCACATAATGGCAAGATCGGATTGGACGAGGCAATTAAGAGAAAACCTGATTTGATTATCGCCGATGTAATGATGCCTGTGATGAACGGTATGGATATGTGCCGTCATCTTCGTAAAAACAAGGATTTATCGCTCGTCCCTATTATTATGTTGACTGCCAAAGATGATAAGCTGACAGAAGAGAAAAGCATTGAGCTGGGTGTAAATTCATTTATATCGAAACCTTTCGATACGAACCTGCTCATTCTAAGGATTCATCAATTGATCTTGACGAAGCAAAACATGGAAACCAACCTGCGTTTGGAAGTTCTGTCGACTCCAAAAGAAATTGAGGCCAGATCGTGGGATGAGAAACTGCTTTCGGATATCACTAAAATCATAGAGGACAAAGTCTCCGACTCCGAATTAAATGTCAATAGCCTGAGTGATTATTCCGGAATCAGTTCCAAGCAGCTATACCGTAAAATAAAACAACTCACAGGTCTGACTCCGGTGGATTATATCCGTTCGATCCGCATGAAAAAAGCGGCAATGCTACTTGCTCAACAGAAATTTTCAATCGCTGAAGTAATGTATCTGGTAGGGTTCTCTAACTACTCTTATTTCTCCAAATGTTTCCATGCCAAATACGGCAAAACTCCAAAACAATTCAGGGAACTGTAGTTTTAAACAAAAATAAAATAACTTTAAAGGTTTCAACTGCACCCTGCAAATGAAACCCCGACGGTCGTTTTCACATTTTCAGTAGTTGTAGTATCATTCCTCCGGATTGTCAGGGAATGCCCATTCCACCACTTCATTTGTCCATTTTGTTTCCTTCTCTGTCCGATTTGTGCTTGATTGCACAAACCTTTTATTCATACATTTGCAATATTGAATCAACAAGTTGGAATGAGGATTTATAATATATCCGAACATTCTGACAAAAAAGAACACATCAACAATTTACACCCTTTAATTTAATTATTTATGAAAAAAATCTTTACATTATTTTGTGCCGTTTTATTGGCAGGTTCCTATGCTTCGGCAGATGGTTTTTGGGCTAAAAGTTTTGTGTCAGTAACATCAAACGGAACACTTTACAATTATGCTATTGCGACAAATCAAACCTGGACCTGCGATGGCAACTGGGTATCTAACACTGCTTTTGACTCCTTTGATTTTGGAACACCAACAACCCTGGTACTCAATGGCGGCTTTGGTGAATCGGGAACCTATGGTGCTGATGATTTCCTGGATGCATCATCGTTTACTCTTTACTACCGAGCCTATCTGAAAACCGGTACAGCCGGAAGCTGGAACAGTATTCCATTGAACAACTTATTTTATTCTACGGGTGACCGGTTAACGGCCACAAGCACCCTGAATTCCATTTACAACAATGTTTCAGCCGGGATTGATATCCGGTCAATTGTTGGCAATGTCGCTGGTACTTATTACCTGGAAGTTGTCCTGGCAAAAACACAATACTGGCAAACCACTGCTTCCACCTGGATAACGGCAAACGGGGATCAGACTGCTGCATATGTCCCGGCCACTACAACAGGCTATAAAGCAACATTTTCAATTTCTTCAACTTCAGGAGTTGAACAACAAATGGTGCCATCGTTAAAGATATCAACAAAAACAGGTCTTATCAATGCAAGTTTTGAAGGGCCTGCTCAAGTTGAATTATATGCTATGAACGGTCAACTGATTCGATCGGCAACAGTTGAAAATCAATTTAATGAAACAGTTAAAAACGGAGCATATATACTTCGTATAAACGGTGAAACACATAAAATTGTGGTTTATTAATTTAAACGAAACATAGCTCAAAGTTTATTTTAAAAAGAATGAGATAACCTTTGAGCTTGTTTTCTTTAGAATGTTCAATATCCGGTTTGAGCTTAACTTGCAGAATTCAGGTTATCTATTTTTACTGTATTTAAATCAAATTCCAACTATTCATTTATGCCTGTCACTAATTAAACAGAGAACCAATAATTTTAATTTATATCATGAGAAAAAACACTTTTTTAGAAATTCTGAGCCGTTTTCGAATGGCAATAATGATGGTAGTTATGCTGTGTGCTCCGAACGTTATTAGCGTGTCATCGCTTTTTGCACAACAGTCAACAGGTCAAAAAATAATTACAGGTACAGTAAAAGATGAACAGGGTGCACCGATGCCAGGTGTAAATATTAGAGTGGCAGAAACAACTCAGGGAGCAATCACTGATGTAAACGGGAAGTATTCAATATCATTATCAAGTGATAAAACGCATCTGGAATTTAGTTTCGTGGGTTACGATCCACAAATTCTATCCATACAGGGTAAAAACACATTAAACATCCAATTAAAGCCTTCCGATTTGGGTCTCAGTGAAGTGGTAGTGATTGGATATGGCACACGGAAAGTCAAGGATCTGACCGGAAATATATCCTCAGTAAGTTCACGTGACTTTGAAAAGGCACCGGTAACCAATGCCGAAGCCCTGATAGCGAATAAAATATCTGGAGTTCAGGTACTCCCTTCCAGCGGGAAACCAGGTGCGGGAAGTTCATTTCTGATTCAGGGAGGTGCTTCGTTGAGTGCATCAAATGATCCATTAATTGTTATCGATGGATTGCCTATTGAAGGCTGGAACAACGGTGCGGGCATGATCAGTCAGCTGAATCCGAATGACATTGAAAATTTTACAGTTCTCAAAGATGCCTCTGCATCGGCTATTTACGGTTCCAGGGCATCGAACGGCGTTATCCTGATTACCACAAAAAAAGGGACTAAAGGTAAAATGACTGTTGACTTTACCAGCAATTTGCGTTTATCTACCTTGCGTGACAAAACACCTGTTCTTTCGGCCGATCAGTATCGTACATTAGCTGCCGAACTAGGTACAAACATGAAAATCACTCCCGGGACTGCCAATACCGACTGGCAAGATGAGATCTTCCAGAATGCATTTGCCCATGATTACAATTTGAGTCTGAGCGGATCGATAAAATCACTTCCTTACCGGATATCGGGTGCATACACCAATCAGGATGGTATTTTGAAGACCGGAAATTACGAACGTGCAACAGCCTCCATTAATCTAAGCCCTACTTTCCTGAAAAATAAGCTAAAAATAAATGTCAACCTGAAAGGGTCGTACGAAAACGAACGTATAGCCAATCAGGCGGCAATCTGGGCTGCAACAGCGTTTGACCCGACACAACCGGTGCGTGTTAATGACCAGACATACGGAGGTTATTTTCAATATAGTCAGTATGCTTCTAATCCATATCTTACCAATATCAACCCTGTCAGCATGCTGAATCAGGTAAACGAAAGGAACAAGACCTACCGAAGTCTGGGCAACGTACAGGCCGACTACAGTTTCTTCTTTCTGCCGGATCTGCATCTGAATGTAAATGCCGGGTACGATATTTCCAGAAGCAGCTACAGTTACAATGCCCCTGCAACTTACTTCGCACAGATACTTTCAGGAGGAAAAATCTACAATGGAGATCCTTCGAAAACAACAGGCAATAAGATTTTTGAATCCTATTTGTTCTACACAAAGGAACTTCCTGACTTAAGAAGCAAGTTCGATATTACAGCCGGTTATTCGTACAATGACTTCCTGACAACAAACTACAACTATTCATCTTACTCTGCCGATGGGACTCTGATCGCCAGCTCGGTTCCAACTTATACATTTGATAAGCCAAGCCATTCGATTGTTTCATTTTATGGACGGTTAAATTACACATTCAATGACAAGTATTTGCTAACAGCTTCGATTCGTGATGATGCATCGTCGCGATTTGCCGAGAAACACCGTTGGGGACTTTTCCCGTCAATGGCACTGGCATGGAAAATAAAAGAAGAAAGTTTTCTGAAAGATGTGGATGTTGTTTCAGATATGAAACTTCGGTTGGGATATGGTGTTACCGGACAACAGGATGGTCTTTCCAATTATTATCCGATCATCAGATATACCACCAGTGGACTTGCCAATCAATACACTATGGGCAACACTTCATACACTACAGTTTTTCCTCAGGTATACAACCCTGATCTGAAATGGGAAGAAACAGCAACAGCCAATATCGGTCTTGACTACGGATTCTTTGAACATCGCATCACCGGAAGCATCAACCTGTATCAGAAAAACACCAAAGACCTGTTAAACAGCGTTACTATACCTTACGGTTATAGTTTTGGCGCAGTCATGTTAAAGAATATCGGATCGATGGAAAACAAAGGAATAGAGTTTAACGTAAAAACAATTGCCGTACAGACAAAAGATATAACCTGGGATTTTGGTTTCAACGCCACTTACAACGAAAATAAAATTACGAAACTCAGTATGGTCGACGACAGCAGTGTAGGACTTTTTAGTGACAAAACACTTGTGAACACAGTCGGATATGCCTATAATAACTTTTACCTCTATCATCAGGTATACGATGTAAATGGAAAGCCAATTGAAGACCAAATGCTTGATGTAAATGGTGACGGTCTAACCAATGCTAAGGACAGATACATTACAGGAAGATCTTCCATTCCAAAATATCTGTTTGGATTCAACACCAACTTCCAGTATAAAAAATGGTCGGTTGGAGCATCCTTCCACGCCAATCTGGGGCACTACATTTATTACATGCCTCAGGAAAACACAGTGGCTATGACAGGCTGGTCAACGTCGCAAAACCTGAATGTTTCGTATTACAATTCACAATTTCACAACACGGATCAATACGAAGGATACAGCGATTATTACCTGCAAAATGCATCCTTCCTGAAAATGGACAATGGGTATATTGGCTATAATTTTGGAAAAATAGTTCGTGGAAGTAATATGAATCTGAAAATGAACGTCTCTGTACAAAACATATTCACAATAACCAAATTCACCGGTCTGGATCCTGAGACAAACAATGGTACCCAAAATGCATATCCGGTACCACGTGTATTTGCATTCGGCCTTAATTTAAATTTCTAACCTTAAAAAAAACACGAAAATGAATTTCAACAAATATAGTGTCAAATATAAACTGTGGTTGGTATTGGTACTGATGACAGGATTTAGCGCCTGTACAGAAGACCTTGTAAAAATGCCGACTAACGATCTCACTGCCGATTCTCAGTTCAAAACCGCCGGAGGTTATAAACAAAGTATGGCATCAATATATTCCAATATGATATACAGCAGATTTCTACGTTGCTACTGGGGCATGCAGGAATTTACCACCGACGAAGCCGTAAGTACATGGAATGATGATGGAGGTAATGCAATATTTCACCAACTGGCCTGGAGTGCCGATGCACCTGCCATTGATTCGGTATATGCCGGGGCGTTGAGAACAGTCACTTATTGTAACAATTATATCAACGAATCAACAGATGCCAAATTAACGGGAAGAGGATTTTCAGAAACTGATGCTACACAGATCAAACAATATAAAGCCGAAGTACGTTACCTGCGGGCCTATTGTTTTTTTGCACTGATGGATCTTTATGCCAATCCACCTTTCCCGACTCCCGAAGATCTTGGCTTTTCGTCCCCGAAACAAATTAAACGTGCTGACTTATTTACGTTCATTGAAAAAGAATTGAAAGAAATAGAGCCATTGCTTGCCGAACCACGTTCAAACGAGTCGGGACGACCGGATAAGGCTGCTGTGTGGGCATTGCTTTCGAGGATGTATCTGAATGGGAAAGTATATACCGGAAACGATTATTACACCCAGGCGATCACTTATTGCAACAAAATTATCACAGCAGGTTATTCACTCGAAAGCCATTACAGTTGGCTGATGCTTGGTGACAATTACAAAAATACCAACGAATTTATTTTTACACTGAACTACAACAACACCAACGAAACATGGAACGGAACCAACTACTTTGCATTGGGTGCAGCAGGAGTTCCGGGAACCATCAACGGTTTGTCGGATAGCTGGAATAATTTCAGGATGACCGAACAAATCCCGGCATTGTTTCCAACTGCCGATACCACAGTGGATAAACGTGCTCAGTTCTACACAACAGGTCAAAACCTGAAAGTGGCGAATGTGACAGTAAGCACCGATGGCTATTCAGCTTATAAATACCGCAATGTGAATCGTGATGGCAGCGCCATTGTGCAAAATAACAGTTTCAACAATCTTTCGGATATTGATTTCCCGGTGTTCAGGCTGGCTGAGATCTACCTGACGTATGCCGAAGCAGTATTACGTGGAGGAACAGGTGGTGATGCAACAACTGCACTCAGTTACATCAACAAATTACGTGGACGTGCTTATGCAAATGATCCGGCGAGTAAGTTAGGAAATATTACTTCGGGGAACTTAACACTTAATTTCATTCTTGAAGAAAAAGGCCGTGAAATGTATTGGGAAGCACAACGCCGGACAGATCTGGTGAGATATAACAAGCTTACCACATCAGATTATCTATGGGCCTGGAAAGGAAATGCACTGGCTGGAAAAAGTGTCGATGCCAAGTACAACATCTTCCCAATTCCAACTTCCGATTTACTGGCAAATCCAAATCTGAAACAAATTGACAACTATTAATACCTGATAAAAAACACTAATACATAGAATTTTTATGAAAAAGAAAATATTGCACCTGTCAGCCTTAATAGTAAGTCTGATATTCATAAGTTCCTGTAGCGACAATGACCTTAAATATACAGCTACTGTTCCTGCTGCAGGTGAATTCAAACTCACTTCCAGTGTTGATTCAATGACACTTCACGAAACCGGTGCCGGTGCACATACTGCTATTGCTTTTCAATGGGACTCCATAGTTTACAAAGTAAGTACTCCTGTAACCTATACCATCCAGATAGATACCCTGAATGGCAATTTCACAAGTCCACTGGAAGAAGAAATAGCTACCAACAAATATGAAATATCTTATTCCGATTCAATTCTGAATAAAAAATCACTAAACCTTTTAAAGTTGAAACCTGATGTTCAGAATTTAATACAAGTCAGGATAAAAGCAAACTTAGCATTTGGTAATATGCCTGCATATTCCAACATTAAAACTTTGAAAATAACTCCCTACAGTGTCAGAAAAATAGCTGCATATCTTTATATGCCGGGCGATGTCAGTGGAGGCTGGAGCAATTATACAACAATGCTCTGCTCGAAAGAAAATGATGGGAAATACGAAGGATATGTCCAGGCAGCAGAATGGGCCAATTTTAAGTTCACCGATAAATCTGATGGTTCAGGCACTTTCTATGGATCTTCAGCAACACTTGGTCTCTCGGCTTTAGACGCTTCTGCAACACAATGGAATATCTGGTTCGATGCAGGAGGATATTTCCTGGTGAAAGCCGACCTAAACATGATGACCTGGAGTAAAAAGGCTATCACTTCATTTTGCATAACAGGTGACTTCAACAGTTGGAGTCTGACAGCCAATCCTATGACCTACGATGCTGTAAATAAAGTATGGACAGCCACCTGCGATTTGTCAAACATAGGGTATGGAATTCAAATTATTGCCAACGGTGACTGGACTTATAAATATGGCATCAATGATGGAAGTAAAAACTCCGGAGAACTTACCCTTGGGGGTGCTAATGTTGTACCAACCCTTACCGGATCAAGAATTGTGACCATGGATTTAAGTCATCCTGAAAAATACACTTATTCTATTAAATAATTATCTTTGTTATGGTTTGTGGAAACACAAACCATAACATTTTAAATAACTGAGTATGAAACTTCCTGTTTTTAAATCGACAGTTCTATGCATAATGGCTGGATTGTTGAGTTTTACAAATTGTAAAAGTGAAAATATCCCTGTCAGTCCAGATACCTTTGCCAAAGGAGCGGATATTAGTTGGCTACCACAAATGGAGGCTTCGGGTTATAAATTTTACAGCAACGAAGGTAAAGAAGAAGATTGTTTCAAAATTCTGAAAGATCATGGAATCAATTCCATCCGCTTACGAACCTGGGTGAATCCATCGAATGATAAATTCAGCGGACATTGCAGCAAAGAAGAGACAGTGGCCATGGCAGTACGCGCACAGAAATGGGGCATGCGGGTAATGATCGACTTTCATTACAGCGATTCATGGGCCGATCCCGGGAAACAGGTAAAACCAAAAGCATGGGAGGGACATGACTTTCCTCAGCTATTGAACGATGTCTACAACTACACATTCGAGGTTATGTCAGCACTTAAAACAGCCGGAGTATTTCCTGAATGGGTTCAGGTTGGTAATGAAACACCTACCGGCATGATTTATCCGGAAGGAAGCACCAACAACTGGCCTCAATTGGTACAACTCATTAATAAAGGATATGATGCCATTAAAGCAGTCAGTCCCGATACAAAAGTGATACTTCATGTCGATCAGGGAAATAATAGTGCACGCTTCCGAAATTGGTTTGATGCAGCCAAAGCGAATGGTGCCAGATACGATGTGATTGGTTTGTCATATTATCCGTTCTGGCTGGAAGGAAATCCCGATTATACACTTTCTATTGATGATTTAGGAAAGAACCTGAATGATATGGCAGTGCGTTACGGGAAAGAAGTAATGGTGGTAGAAGTTGGTGGCGAAGACACGAAAGTTAAAAACACTTTCGAACTATTGACTTCAGTACTGAAGAAAGTGAAAGATGTTCCAAACAAGAATGGGTTGGGAGTGTTTTATTGGGAACCCGAAGGCGCACGCAGCTGGAGTCATTACGGATTAAGTGCATGGGGAGAAGATGGGAAACCCTCTTTGGCTCTTGATGCATTTAAATAATTTATATATATTTTCCGGTTATCTGTTTTGATAAAAACACACAATCCGGTTATCTAGATTTTCATTTCTAATTTCATAAAAACATGTTCCGAAAATTCTTACAATCTCTTTTAATACCAATATGCTTTACCCTGGTGCTTTATCCAACGGGTTGTAAACAAAGCAATCCGGTTACTGATCCTAAGGATACTATTCCTACCGTCAAAGTGGATAGCTTTGCCAAAGGTGCCGATGTAAGTTGGGTGACGCAAATGGAAGCCGCCAATAAAAAGTTTTATACCCCGGCAGGTACAGAAATGGAATGCATGACATTGTTGAAAAGCCTGGGTATGAATTCTATCCGTTTACGGGTATGGGTAAACCCGACAGATGGCTGGTGCAACAAACAGGATCTTCTGGTAAAGGCTTTGCGGGCTAAGAATCTGGGGATGCAGATTATGATAGATTTTCATTATAGCGACACCTGGGCTGATCCGGGTTCTCAGACAAAACCCGCAGCATGGGCTGCATTAGATTTTGCCGGATTGACAACTGCACTCGCTACTCATACTAAGGATGTATTAACGACATTGAAAACAAACGGAATTACACCCAACTGGGTACAAGTAGGTAACGAAACCGGAAATGGTATGTTGTGGGAAGATGGAAAAGCGTCAACAAATATGGCTAATTATGCGGCATTAACCACTGCAGGATACAATGCAGTCAAAGCTATTTTCCCGGACACAAAAGTGATTGTTCATTTGCAGGGAGGTCAGGATAACAAAGTGTTCCGATGGTTATTCGATGGATTAAAAAGTTACGGCGCCAAATGGGATGTTATCGGGATGTCCCTGTATCCATCGGTTACCGACTGGCAGACACAAAACCAACTGTGCCTGTCGAATATGAATGATATGGTAGCCCGTTACGGAAAAGAAGTCATGATCTGTGAAGTCGGCATGAGCTGGGATTCACCGGATGTTGCTAAAAGTTTTCTGACTGATTTGATTGCAAAGACTAAATCGGTCATGGAAGGTAAAGGACTTGGTGTTTTCTATTGGGAACCGGAATCGTACGGCAAATGGAATAAGTATACATTAGGAGCATTCGACGAAAGCGGAAAACCTACTTCTGCCTTAGATGCTTTTAAATAACTGAGGTTCTGAAACAGGTCCGGTGATTCAACCAAAAGGCTAGAAGGTTTGATCTTTGCAACTTGAACATCAGAGAAAGACACAAAAAAGGAAAGCATTTTGTGATAAGAATAATACAATACTTTTTTTTCAATGACCAGCTCTTTCTGATAAATTATTAGAAAGGATGTCAGAAAATTTATATTTAAAAATGAAACATATCCATACACCGGGCAAAATAAAGATTGAATTGCCAGTCCTGTTACTTCTTATTATTTCTCTGAGTGTATATTCGAAGAATAATCGTCAAAGGATTAATTTTAATGGTAACTGGCAGACCTGTAATCAGGAAGATCTGAACCCATCTCAAAAACCTATGCCTGTTGATGACAGTTTTTCATTCCACGAATGGAAAACTGTTAACTTGCCACATACAGCCAGCATTGAACCTCTGGTTGTTTCGGAACCCTGGGTAGGTATCAGTTGGTATAAAAAAGATTTTAAGGCTAAACGCGATTGGAAATCCAGGAAAGTTTTTATAGAATTTGAGGCAATCATGCAGAAAGCGGAAGTCTGGTTAAACGGAAAACTCTTAATGACACATACCGGAGGATATCTACCTTTTACAATCGATATTTCCAACGAAATAAAGTATGATAAATCAAACCGGTTAGTAGTCAAAACGGATAATCACGACGATCCGGAAGTTCCACCCGGAAAGCCCATCAAGAATCTTGATTTTTGTTACTACAGCGGTATTTACAGGAATGTCTCCATCATTATTTGCGACAAACTATACATTACAGACCCCGTACAAGCGAATCAACCGGCTTCGGGAGGTATACATGTATGGTATCCTGAAGTTACACCACAGATGGCTACAGTAGCTGTATCTACTCACATCCAAAATGACTTTGACCAGGCACGGAATTTTCAGTTAAGTTATGTGCTCTTAGACAAAACAGGAGCTGCTGTAACACTGAAATCGTCACAAGAAATTACCCTCGAAGCCAAATCAGAAATAACAGTTTTAGAGAAGTTACAGGTTGAAATGCCCGATCTTTGGCATCCGAATCATCCGGGTTTATATACCCTGAAAGTAGGGATTATAGAAAACAACACGCTGAATGATTTTATCAGTACAAAAATAGGAATCCGTAAATTCGAACTCGTCAAAAAACAGTTTTTTATCAATGGTGAACCTCTGTTATTTGTCGGCACCAACCGTCATCAGGAATATCCGTACATCGGCAATGCCTTGTCGGATAATGCCCAATACAGGGATGCTGTAAAAATCAAAGAAGCCGGATTTAATATTGTCCGTTTATCACATTATCCTCAGTCCCCTGCATTTATGAATGCCTGCGACGAATTGGGTATTTTGACCATAGCCGCTATTCCGGGCTGGCAATTTACAGGCAATGAAACATTCATGCAACATTCGTATCAGGATGCCCGTGATCTGATCCGCAGGGACCGAAATCATGCTTCTGTTGCAATGTGGGAGCTTTCGCTAAATGAAACACCCATGCCCGATAATTTTATGCAACAAATGGTAACGATAGCTAACCAGGAATCACCTGATTCAAAGTTGATCACCTGCGGTTGGATCAATAAGTTCTATGATGTCTGGATTCCGGCACGTCAACATGCAAAAGCTCCGGATTACTGGAAAAAATATGATGGTGATATTCCCATGTTTACAGGTGAATATGGTGATTGGGAATACTTTGCCCAGGATGCCGGTCTAAATCAGACAGGATATGCAGGATTAAAAGGAGATGAACGCACCAGCCGCCAATTGCGTGGTACCGGTGAAAAACGGTTATTACAACAAGCTGCCAACTTTCAGGAAGCTCACAACGACAATTTGATGAACCCCCATTTAGGTGATGCCAACTGGTTAATGTTCGATTATAACCGGGGGTATTCTCCTGACATAGAATCATCAGGTATTATGGATATTTTCCGTTTGCCTAAATTTTCGTATTATTTTTACAAAAGCCAAAACCAATCAATAAATTCAGCAACAGCCCATGAAAACGATCCAACTGTAAAGATTGCTTCATACTGGAATGCTACGTCCGAAACTCATGCATTAAAAGTTTATTCGAATTGCGACGAAATTGCATTGTATCTGAACAATAAACTTATTGATCGTAAAACAGCTACACGGGATAATATCTCGGGGCAGCTTCCCTACCCACCATTTATTTTCAATTTAAAGACGTTTGAAAAAGGTCAACTGAAAGCCATTGGATATATAAAGAACAAAATGGTTTGTGCAGATTCCATTCATACAGCTGGAAAAGCAAGTTGCATACAACTAAACTATGACCAAAGCAGGAAATCATTAAAAGCCGATGGTGCCGATGTAGTTTTTGTATACGCTACAGTGTGTGATGCAAGCGGGAACACGATTACTGACTCGAATGCTTCCATTCAGTTCACGATCAGTGCAAACGGGAAATTGATTGGTCAGAACCCTGTAAAAGCGGAAGCCGGCATTGCCACTGTATTGCTTCAGGCAGGAACACTCAGCAAAAAAATTGTTATTAGTGCAAAATCAGGGAATCTAAAGCCGGCTGAATTAAGTATTGTTCCGTTGAGATAGATCAAGATCCTGCATTGTAGCGGTTATTAATTAAAATAGTTTCTCTGTCTCCTGATGGCAGGAATAGAGAAACTATCTACTTAAACAGAAAATTACGTTATAATTGGTTCAAACCTTCATTAAGTTCAGTCTTATCAGATATCTTCGGCTTCAATTGAATTTTTATCAGCATCAAAGGTAAAGCATTTCGATAAAGCCGTTGATACTACTTTAAACCGTTTCATCCCGTAATAATGGCCATACAGCTTAAAAGTACAAATATCGGTTGCCGTAATAAAAGGCTCTGCCGGTAGATGGCTATGAGTGCTTTCAATAATCTTTTCACCTTTGATTTCAGTTCTGGTCGGGATTAACACTGAATGGAACTTTCGCCAGGAAGTGATATCTCCATTTTCATTGGAGAAGAAAATATAATCATTTCCCATCGGAATAATGCCTTGTCTGGAAGTACCGTTCAGAATATAGAGTTTATAGCCGGAAGAACAGGGGATCAATTCAATTACTAAATGATACCCATCTGCGGAAGTCACATTGTATTTTGGAGTAAGTGCCTCTTTCACAATTTTCAGTTTGATGGATTGAAGTTCTTCCTCTACATCGTTTAACTTACGGTTCACCAACAGTTCCTTGTATGGTGTAGCGACATCATTCAGGTATGTCATTTCATAAATACAGGTGTTGGGTTCTTTTCCCAGTATAATAGCCTTGATCGAATCACCCGATTGATAGACCAGGTATCCTCCGAAAGATTCTTTTACATCTTTCAACGACATAGCCAGATCGGTGGAAACCCATGCAGCTTTTTCATACCGGTAAAGCAGGTTCCCCTCTTCCAGGATCGAATCGGTCTTCTGCATGATCTCTGCATGTGATAATTTCATCTGTCCAAAGACAGTTGTAACAGCGAATATACAAAACAGCAAAACAATCTTTTTCATTGGACTTTTAATTTAACGTTGGAAGATTTGTAAATTTACGGCCTACCGGCTTGTCCTATAAGTAACGTAAGGAAAAGCACTCACGAAACAATCAGATTCATAGCTACAGTTTATATTTATGAATCTGGGTCTGCATTTTTTTACGGTGAAACTCTGCATAAATTATAATAACTCAAAATAAACGACTTATTATTCCAGTTCCTTTTTAATAGTAAAACTAAAAGTGCTTCCTTTATCTTTTTCACTTTTGACGGTCATTACGCCTCCGTTAAGTTCAGTGAACTCTTTGCAGACTATCAAACCCAGGCCATTCACTTCTTCGTTATTACTTCCAGCCAGATTAACACTGTGATGAATTGAAAATAGTTTATTCATTTCGGAGTCATTCATTCCCATACCCGAATCCTTAACAGAAACCAATATATATTCTTCTGCTGTTTCGGCAAAGACTTCTATTACCCCCAGGTTGTCAGTAAATTTTATGGCATTCGACAACAAGTTGAGAAGCACTGTTTTCAGCATCATCTCATCGGCATTGATATAGATATCACTTCGTATAGATGCTTTTATCTCTATTTTTTTATTATTGGCTGCAGGAAGACATTGTGAAATTTTATCATCAACAATTGATTTTAAATTTATCCTCTCCGGATGAATGACCAATCCTCCCCATTGCGATTTTGACCACAACAACAGATCCTCTAACAGTACATGAAGATTTTCAGTTGCATCTTCAAGGCTGTAAAGATAATTCATTATTTCTTTTTGGCTAAATGAAGAATAATTTTTTGCCATCTGGTGAATTAATAATTTCAATGCAAAGGTTGGATTTCGGAGGTCATGAGCGATAATGGAAAAAAATTTATCTTTAGAATCATTTAGTTCAGTCAGTTTTTCCCGCGATAATTTGAGTTCGACATGCGTTGCTAACCGTGCAATAAGTTCACCTTTGTTAAATGGTTTGGTTATATAATCGACTGCACCCATTTCAAAACCATGTACTATATTTTCGGAGTCAGTTACTGCAGTTAAAAATATGATTGGAATATCTTTTGTAATTGGATTTGATTTGAGTATTTCACATACTTCAAACCCATCCATTTCTGGCATTTGTATGTCGAGCAGGATTAAATCGGGTAATTGCTGGCTTATTGATTCCAATGCATTTGCCCCGGAAGTTGAAAAACAGACATTATATCCTTTGTCATAAACAATACTCCCCATTAATTGCAGATTCTGTGGACTGTCATCTACAATTAAAATGGTTGCTTTTTTATTTTCTGACATACTTTAATAATTTATAAATGCTGATAACTGTTTCAATGTACTGTTAATTTCCAATATATTAAAAGATTGAACACTTCGGGAAAGTAGAGAGCAATATTCCGAAATGTTATTATTCTTTATCTCTGTATTATATTTTTCCATTTTTTCTACAAGTCCGATAATTTCATCGATATTCAACACATCAAGCTGTTTTAATATAGAAGGCAGAAACGAATGAATCATCTCGGCTTTGAGGTCTGGAGAAAGACTTCTGGTATTTTCTTCTTTCACAGGTATCTCTGTCAATGTTCGATCCTTTTGTTTTTCGTGCACACATAATTCATCATAAGGTAAATACTTCATAAGCATGCCTATTAATTTATCTTTATAGATTGGTTTAATCAGAAAATCATCCGCAATCAATCGCATTTTATTTTTTTGTTCCTTCATCCCAGAAGCTGAAAGTGCAATCAGTGGTATATTTTTCAATGATTCGTCCGATTTAATAATATTAATAGCCGTATATCCATCCATAACAGGCATTTCCATATCCATTAAAATCAAATCAGGTCGATGAATATTCATTGCCCGGATACAATCTTCCCCATTTTCGGCTTCAACAATTGTAATATTAAAATTTTCGAGATAGCCTTTTATTACCTGACGATTTGAAAGCATATCTTCCGTCAAAAGCAACACCGGATTCTTAAACTTGATTTCCATTGGATAGTGGTTTTCAGTAGCTTTTAGGTCTTCTCCCTGATTTGGAGATATTTCTACATTAAAAAGTGAAAAACTGAACACTGAACCTTTATCTATTTCACTTTCCACGGAAATAGTCCCACCCAACAGCTCGACCAATCGCTTGGTAATACTTAATCCTAGGCCTGTTCCTCGGTATCGGTTTCTGTCTTTTTTTGTTGCCTGAATAAATGGTTCGAAAACAGTAATCATTTCATTTTCCGGAATGCCTATCCCCGTATCCTTAATTATAAATTTCAAGTCGATCTTGCTATCGTCCTCCTCGTTTTTAATAATTCGAATCTGAACATCAATAGATCCTTCGTGTGTGAACTTTAATGCATTCCCAATCAGGTTGAATAAGATCTGCCTTAAATACCGGTCATCAGAAATAAGACTTACAGGAATATCATTTGAAAGATCAAAATTCAAAGCCACTTCCTTTTCCAATGCTTTCATTTGAAATACAGTATCTATCTCTGCAACAATACTTTTTAAATTAACAGGATGATAATCAATCACCATTTTGCCTGCTTCTACTTTTGATAAATCAAGAATATCGTTAATAAGATTAAGCAGCATCTTACTACTTACCATTATGTTATCAAGATACTCGGTATAAACGTTATACCCTATCAATTTTTCTTTGAGTATATTCGAGAAGCCAATAATGGAGTTTAAAGGGGTTCGTATTTCATGACTCATATTAGCCAGGAATTCACTCTTCATTTTGTTGGCATCTTCTGCCTCTTTCTTTGCTTTCTTAAATTCTTCTACTGTTCTCTTTCGATCGGTTATATCATTCTTAATTGCAATAAATCGGACGATTCCTCCTGATTCATCCTTTAAGGGTGTAATGGTCATCTCTTCATCATAAAAGCTCCCATCTTTTCGTTTATTGATTAATTCGCCGTTCCAGACTTTCCCACCGAGAATAGTATCCCATAGTTCTTTATAAAAGGCAGCATCATGTTTACCTGATTTTAAGGTTATTGGATTTTCACCTGCGATATCTTCTTTCGAGTAACCGGTAAGCACCGTGAATGCCTTATTAATCCATTCTACATTTCCTGAATTATCAGTTATTACGATGGCATTCGCTACTGCATTAAGTGCAGTACTTTGAATAATTAACTGTTCTTCCGTTCGTTTCTTTTCTTCAATTTCAGTATTTAGATTGTGATTGGTTTCAGCAAGTTGTTTGGTTCGTTCTTCAACCCGGATTTCTAGTTCGGCTTTTCTTTTCTCTTTCTCTTTGTTCTGAAAAATAAGTTCCTTGTTGGCAACAGCTAACTCAGCAGCACGCTTCTCGGTCTCTTCATATTGTAAGGCAAGTGATTTATTTGCAAGGATTAATTCAAGTCCCGCCAGCTTGAGTTGAGAAATATCTGTAGATACGCCAATCACCCCTACTACTTGTCCCTCAGAATCGCGCAACGGAAACTTACTGGTGTCCATCCAGATTACTGTCCCGTCCACTTGATAAAACATTTCAATGATATGCAATTTTCCCTTGCCATTTTCCATGACTTCAATATCATCCGCACGGTATTTTGTTACTTCTGCTTCAGCCCAGTTCATATCACAATCTGTTTTACCCACTATTTCTGCCGGATTATTTAATCCGATTCCGGTTGCAAATGACTGATTACATCCCAGATAATTCGACTCCCTGTCTTTCCAGAATACAATACCAGGAAAATTGTCAAGTACTGTTTGAAGCATCTGATCATACTTCCTTAACACCTCCATCGATTGTTTTTGTTCTGTAATATCGGTATTAATTGCAATCGCTCCCAGTATATTCCCATGACTATCTTTAATGACATCTGTTCGCTTAAAGGATGGAAAAACCCTTCCGCTTTTTGTAATCATATCTACCTCTCCTGATTGAAATTTCCCATCCAGAATTTCACGGACCATTTTTTTTCCTACCTCCGGGTCATTAATTAAAGCTGCTCCTCCTCCCGCGGTGGCTATTTCTTCAACAGTTTCGTATTCAAATAATTTTGAGAATGCTTTATTCTGATAATAATGATGACCTTGTGCATCCAAAATTCCAATGGCATCACTGGTGGATTCAAGGGCTTTGTTGATAAAGAGTATTTTTTCTTCGTTTTCTTTTCGTTCAGAGATGTTATACACAAAACCCGAACAAATAAGTGGTTTCCCATTCAGATCTTTTTTTACGACAGAGCCATAATCATAAAACCAAATATAAATGCCTGACTTGGTTAAAATTCTATATTCAGCTTCATAGTTTTTATATTTACCCTTGAAGTGTCCACTCATAGCATCCATGATCCTGCTATAATCATCGGGATGAACCAGTTTTGTGAAATCTGTATAATGTTTGAAATTTTCAGGAGAATACCCGATCATTTCCACTTTGTGTTTATCAAAAATAACACCACCCGTTTCAACATTCATTTCCCACCATGCCATATTACCACCTTGTAAAGCCAATGATAATCTGGAATTATTTTCAAATAATGCATCTTTCGACTTGATTAGTTCTGTGTTGCCTTTCTCATATAAAGTCTTCAAGGAATTATTTTCATGTCTTAATTCTTGCAACTCGTCAATGAGTTGTTCTTTCGATTTGAATAAATCCTTCATATAGGAATGTTATTTAAAGTTAGATTAAAATGAATAGTAGACTAAAATGTATTTCTTTTATTAATTGAGCCCCCTTGTTAGTAAAAAAAGTATTATCCTTATTCTAATAATCTTTTTCGTTTTGTCTATATATATTAAAATAAATACTTGGTAAATGTTCAATATCCATACTATTCTTGTTAACACGTATATCAATACGGCAAATGAATGACTAACCGAATTTCCGAAAAGAATGAACCTCTTATTTCAGTTAAGACTTTCACCATCTATTAGTTATAAGCATTTTTTATTCCAAATTCGTGATTCATTCGGTAAATCTCAACCTTGATTAGTTTCGACAAGTACACATTCCGTTAACGGATATGCTTTTAAATTGTTGAAAGTTACACATTTTCAACGGGAATTGCTATTATGATACTTTATATTTTTATGCATCCAGTATTCACTTTCCCTTTTAATTCAAAAAATAGATTGGTTGAAAAATCATGATTCAGATAAAAAAAGATGAAACATTTTTTCCAACCGGGGAAATAAGCTTTTAATAGTTAGTATTTTAATTTATAAAAGTATTACTGTCGGATTGAATATAATTACAGTATTGAAACCGTGATAACAATTACCGACAACCATATAATATTTTTTAAAATAAGAATATATCCTTGAGGACAAAGAGTGCGGAACTATACACTGCCACACTGCAGGAAGTTGACATGTATTTTCTAAATTATATTTTGTTGGACACTAAGCGGATATTGCAACGATCGTTTTTAATATTTTGGTTTAGTGCGTATTATATTATAATTATTCGTTTTTATACTGTTGAAATTGTACTTTCTATAACTCAAACAGCCCTCCTGTTGAATAAAATATTTCTCTTTCTCATAAATTCACCGATAAAAATATGAAATCGTATTGTTTCAAATTTGCCTTTCTCCTTTGTATCCTTCTGATTGGTTACAGTTCAATCTACTCTCAGCAAGACTCCCTTCGAAAATCGGATAACAACTATAAAATGAATTTAATCCATGGTTCTTTAGGAACTATGGTTTTAGGATACACTGCGAATATTTTTTTTGACCGTTTACTCTCCAGGATTGGGAAACAAAATACAACCTGCACATTTGTGAGAATTGGGTATCAGAATAATATCATTCTTACAGACCCCAATGGCACTGCGTTTATACTTGAAGGAGGAATAGTAACAGGTAAAAGTTATGGACACTTTGAAGGTGCCCTGGGGGTAACTTATATTCAGACAGAAAATAACGTGATACGACCGGCTTTTTCAGTTGGATTCAGAGGCCAAAAACCCAATGGAAGTTTTATGTTTAGAACAGGCTTAGGATTCCCTGAATTATTGTTCCTCGGTGTTGGGATAGCATTTTAACTTTATTGACGTGAAGTCTGAACAAATACATATTGGCTTAGGGAACAGCTATCTTTTGTATCTGTTTATCCTGATATTTCGAGACAAACAACACCATGCAGATAGCACCTATCAGGGCAAACAGCATATCCGATTGTGTATCCCACACGTCGCCCTGTGTCCCGAGAAAGGCTTCTGATGATTGACCGGACATTACAGCCACCAACCATTCGAACAATTCATAACAGGCACTGATTGTCATACAAACACAGATAGTAAGAAATGATACCCAGTTTCCCCGTTTTACAATTGCCAGTCTGACAAACAATTCCCTGACTACCATGGCCGGAATAAAACCCTGAGCAAAATGACCGACCTTATCGTAGTTGTTGCGACTCTGATTGAAGACCTCCCTTACCCAGTCGAACAACGGTACCTGAGCATATGTGTAATGCCCTCCAATAAACAAGATATAACAATGTACCAGAATGAAGACATAGGTCAGGTAGGTGAATTGAAACTTCTTAAAAGTGAGCACTAAGATTACCATGCCAACAATTCCCGGGAGCACTTCGAGAATCCAGGTAAAATAATCATGTGGGTGTGTACCTGACACGATAAATCCAATAACAAACAAAATAAGTAATGCGAGATATTTCTTCATGGGTTGAATTATTGTTTTAATCAATTTCTTTTTACAGGAAACAAGGACGGATTGAACAGGTTCCTGTTTATCTGTGAAACAGATCTAACCGAAAATGATTGATTGTTCAACATCAAGCGGACCTTTTAAGTTAAAGAATCTCACAACCTGCAATGTATTCCGTCAACTCATCCGCGACCAGATCGGGGTTGCTGACGATCCACCTGTGCGCGATTTTTCTTTCGTTCAATGCAAGTTCCAGATGGGATATTGCAATTCCCATGTCCACACGTTGCAAATCCGAATGCAACAGGTTCTTGTTATAATTTGAAGTCCGTTTTAAGTAGAAATGCAGCATTTTATCATTCACTACTATTCTCCATGGTTGTTTATTGGATGCAGAAGGTGCCAGACGTACCATCTCCAGGAAGGAACCATATTTTTCTTTTTCTTTATTGCTGAGTTGCGTTGAAAAGTTCTTAGAATAAAACAATTCGTCAAACAGTTTGCGGTTATTTGAACCGGCAAAACGTCTAAACATCCTATCAATCGTTGTTTTATTAATCCCAAAATAACCTATCGGTGTCACTGCCGGTATAAGTTCATCTTCCTGTAAATTCACAGCTTCCCCAAATGCTGTTTTTTTGTAGGTTCCACCCAACCAACACGTCCCGATATGAATGCTGGAACAATACAAAACAAGTTTTTCCATGCAATACCCAAAATCCTCGAAGTTTTTCTCATAGTCCCTTACTTTTCCTACAATAAAACTCTTAGTCCCGGAAATGACACCATATGTTCCGAGCTTTACATCTTTAAATTCATCGGAGTTGCCATCAATCCAGTAAAAATCAACTTTATTGCCAAATATTCCAACTGAATTGGATTGCATAAAATCGATGATACTTTGCTTTGTTTGCGGTTCAATATCAATATTCGAATAGGTTCGTATCGATTTACGAGTCCTGATTACTTTTTCTATGTCTTGTATCATCTTCTAATATTGCTGTTCGAGCTTTCAAGACAATAAAAGGAATCAAGAAAAAGAGTATCGTTTGACTACACAGATTTGAACAGATTATTTTTCAATAAAAGATATTAAGAAGAGATTGTCCACTGATTACACTGATTTACACAGATTATTATTTAAAAGAGGATCCAAATTAAGTCCTTTTAGCGCATATCAACTCACATATCGTTTTGAAGCATTGTCATCTAATTACTACTGTGTGTTTTTCGGCTTCACATCCATAATGGTCCATTTAACTTATCACCTTTTTTTCTTATATTTTTCCTTTCTCAAATTGTTCGATCATCTCTCCTGCAATGCTGATGGTTGGTGGATGGTTCGGAAGGTTTCCCCTCGTATACCA
>Ga0302286_10000793_pt1 | contig 24742 bp, 15 predicted proteins | sample III_Fen_E2_3_FD_198765 | JGI IMG/M metagenome (GOLD analysis project Ga0302286, IMG submission 198765) | Peat permafrost microbial communities from Stordalen Mire near Abisko, Sweden - III_Fen_E2_3 | ecosystem: Environmental > Terrestrial > Soil > Wetlands > Permafrost | place: Sweden: Abisko...
CTAAAAATGCTCCAAAGCTTTGTCCTGCCGAACCGTTGAAATTAATGTTGATAGTATCAGCCGGCAACCCTTTCTCTCCGTAGAGTTCGGTTGCTTTGCCCGATAACATTGCTCCTACAGCACGGTCGGTATTGTCGATGGGGTAGTGCAACTGCACTGCCATATTCGCTTCAAAGGCAGGTTTTACGGCCTTAATAAGCTTTAGATCAAGAATATCATCAATTTTATGATCTTGTTCTACGGTCTTTTTCACCGCGTTTACTTTTGCTTCAGCAGGGCGATAGAGTATTTTCGATAAATCGATTTTTCTAAGTTTACTCTCTTTTGGATATTCTCTGGGTTGTAATAAATCTGAACGTCCGATAATATCGTCGAGCTTGGTAAACCCAAGTTCAGCCAAATGTTCACGTACCTCTTCGGCAAGGAAATTGAAGAAGTTGACAAGATATTCGTAGCGTCCCACAAAGTGTTTCCGCATTTTTTCGTCTTGTGTGGCAACTCCCATTGGGCAAGTGTTAAGGTGGCATTTGCGCATCAATACGCAACCCAATACAATAAGTGCACTGGTGGCAAAGCCGTATTCTTCGGCACCAAGTAAAGCCATTGTAACAATGTCGTGTCCGGTTTTTACCTGTCCATCGGCTTGCAGTCTGATTTTTCCGCGCAAATTGTTGAGTACCAGAGTTTGTTGTGTTTCGGCAAGACCAAGCTCTGTGGGTAATCCTGCGTGGCGTATCGAACTCATGGGGCTTGCACCGGTTCCACCTTCGCATCCGCTAATCAACACCATATCGGCTTTGGCTTTTACCACACCTGCGGCAATAGTTCCCACGCCTGATTCTGATACTAATTTCACGCTGATTCGTGCACGTGGATTTACATTTTTCAAATCAAAGATTAACTGAGCTAAATCTTCAATTGAATAAATATCGTGGTGGGGCGGGGGAGAAATCAAGGAAATACCAGGAATTGAGTGACGCGTTTTTGCAATCATCTCATCCACTTTGAACCCGGGAAGCTGTCCTCCTTCGCCCGGTTTTGCCCCTTGTGCTATTTTGATTTGAATTTCGTCGGCATTTACTAAATAGTGAGAGGTTACACCAAAACGACCCGAAGCTACCTGCTTAATGGCACTGCGTGTAGAAGTTCCATCAGGACGGGGTATATAGCGTTCTGGGTCTTCGCCACCTTCTCCGGTGTTACTTTTGCCACCAACCACATTCATGGCAATTGCCATTGCTTCGTGTGCTTCTCGGCTGATAGAACCATATGACATGGCTCCCGTTACAAAGCGTTTGGTGATTTCACTGGCAGGTTCTACCAACGAAATGTCGATGGGGTTTTTCTTGAACTCCATCATGTCGCGCAAGAAAATCGGCTCACGTTTGTTGTCCACACATTGTGAATATTCCTTGAACTTTTTGTAGCTGCCCAAACGTGTTGCTAATTGCAATTTCGAGATTGTTTCGGGATTCCACGCATGTTGTTCGCCAGTAACCCTGTATGCGTAATTGCCGTAGTTGTCTAAAAGTTCATTTGCAATTTCCGGTTCAAAACCTTTGGAATGAGCGGCAAGTGTTTCAGTAGCAATATCGCTTAACCCGGCACCTTCAATTTTTGAATACATGCCTCTAAAGTACTTGTCGAGCAGAGAATTTGATAAACCTATTGCTTCAAATATTTTTGCGCCGTTGTAGCTTTTTATGGTTGAAATACCCATTTTCGACATCACTTTCAATAAACCTTTGTGAATGGCTTTTAGGTAATGTTTTTCAGCTGTTTCAAAATCGAGTTGAATCTCTTTGCGGGTTACAAGGTCGTTGAGCACGGCAAATGCCATGTAAGGATTCACGCCACTTGCTCCAAAACCGACAAGCAATGCTATATGCATGGTTTCGTAGGCCTCGGCTGTTTCTACAATAAGTGCAATTTGAGCGCGTTTGCATTTGTCATTCAGGTAATGATGAACGGCTGAAAGTGCCATCAAGGATGGAATAGGAGCGTTTTCGGGTGAAACACCACGGTCGCTCAAAATAACGTAGTTGTAACCTTCATCCACGGCTTGTTCGGCCATTGCACAAAGATTATCTACAGCTTCTTCCATGCCTTTTGCGCCGCTTGCTGCATCAAATAACATGGGTAAACGTTTGGTAGTAAATCCTTTGTATTTTAAGTTGCAAAGAATATCTAACTCTGTGTTTGTCAAAACGGGTACCGGTAGCCTTACTACTTTGCAGTGTTCTGCCGAAGGTTTCAAAATATTACCACCGATAGAACCGATATAGTTGGTGGTTGACATTACCAATTCTTCGCGAATAGGATCGATAGGAGGATTGGTAACCTGTGCAAACTGTTGGCGGAAGTAATTGAACAACCGTTGTGGTTGTGCCGACATGGCTGCCAAAGGAATATCGTTACCCATCGAACCGGTAGGTTCTACACCTGTCAGTCCGAGCGGTTGAATAATTCTTTCGATGTCTTCACGATTATACCCGAATACCCTCAGTGTAGCTTCATAGTTGTCAACGGTTTGTTTTACCTGACGACCTGATGATAACTTGCTTAATATTACACGATTTTTTTCTAACCATGTTTTGTATGGGAATTCGCTTGCCAATTCTTCTTTCAGCTCTACATCATATTTCACGGTACCGGTTTCGGTATCGACCAATAAAATTTTACCGGGACGAAGACGGCCTTTTTCTCTGATTTGTGAAGCGTCAATATTGAGCACGCCGGTTTCGGATGCAACCACCATCACATCGTCTTTTGTAATCAGGTAACGAGTTGGTCGTAAGCCGTTTCTGTCGAGCATACCTCCGGCATATCGGCCATCGGATACAAGCAGTGTGGCAGGACCGTCCCACGGTTCCATAAAAATACTGTGATATTCGTAGAAGGCTTTCAGCTCCGACGAAATTGGGTTTTTGTCATTAAAACTTTCGGGCACCATCATAGCTAACGCGTGAGGAATGCTCATGCCGCTCATTACGAAAAATTCGAGCGCATTGTCAAGTGAGGCACTGTCGCTCATTCCCGGTTGAATAAGCGGTTCAAGTTCATCCATCGGGCAAAGCAATTCGGGATTAAGTACGCTCTTGCGCGATTCCATCCAACTGCGGTTACCGCGAATGGTATTGATTTCACCGTTATGTCCCAACATGCGGAAAGGTTGTGCCAATGCCCATGTGGGGAAAGTGTTTGTAGAAAAGCGCGAGTGCACCAATGCCAGTGCACTGGTAAAATAAGGACTTGTTAAATCGGGGAAATAGCTTCTCAACTGAATGGATGAGAGCATTCCTTTGTATATTATTTTTTGAGAGGAAAGACTCACGATATAACATTGGCCTTTGCTTTTTATGTCGGAATTTAATATTGCATTTTCAATCTTTTTTCTCACCATGTAAAGCTTACGTTCGAGCTGCACAGGGTCGTTGCCACCTGTGATAAAGAGTTGTTTCACATCAGGTTCGGCAGCCAGAGCCACTTCGCCCAATATTTCGCTGTCTACCGGCACATTACGAATATGAGTTAATGTAAGTCCTTCTTTATCAATTTGTTTCTTGATTATTGACAGGAAGATAGCCTGATCAGTTTCATCTTTGGGAAGAAAAAATAATCCTGTTCCATACTTGCCTTTTTCTGGAACAGGAATGCCTTGCAGGAGTATAAACTCGTGCGGTATCTGTACCAGAATTCCGGCTCCGTCTCCGGTTTTATTGTCGGCACCTTCGGCACCTCGGTGCATCATGTGTTCAAGCACCTGTAATCCGTTCTCAACGATGTCGTGAGATTTTCCGCCTTTGATATTTACCACTAAACCTACCCCACACCCGTCTTTTTCGTTTTCGGGATGATACAAGCCCTGAGGCTGAGGAAGGTTTGGGTAGTTCGTTGTTTGTTGTTCCATTTTTGATTCTTAGCTATGCGTTATTGTCATTAATCGGAGGTAAAATCGACTAATTTGTAAGCGTGGAATAATAATTCCTTACAGTTTATTCTTTTTTCGAGTACAAATGTCCGAATTTTTTACGTGATGTCAAAATTTTTGAAGCTAAATGATGTGATTTTATGCAAAAACAGCATCTTTTGCGAATATTCATGCAAAGTTAATTGAAACTTATGCAAATTATTCTCATTCCTGTGTATTCTGAATTAAGCGGATCAAAAAGTAGCGACCTTGGTAAATCAATTTCAACAAGCCGGTAATTAATTATGTAGTGCAAATAAGTCGTCCGGCACTTATAAGGGGGGTATTATTACACATTACAGGCTGGAAATTTCAACTAACCTAAAAAGATGAGAGTGAAATACAACCTGATTTTTTTGGAGAATTTTTCACGGACGGATTCTTGCAATATTATGCAGTAGACCTTTTTCTATTAGGAAGTTAAATTTTTTAAACTTTCCGTGTTCCTGTATTTTCGAAACGTGATTTGCTCCTTTGATAGAAAACTCCGGTTTAATGAATCGACCGACCCAAAACCTGATAGTTCGGCTATTTCGTCATTATCTAACTCCTTCGATTGCTGCATTAAAATCTTTGCATACTCCACACGGTAGTTATTGACAAAGGTGCAAAAATTAAGCCCAAATTCATTGTTGATAACGTATGAAATGTAAGTACGATTGGTCGCCGCAAGTCGCGCTACATCCCACAAAGTGAGGTCTTTATTCAAATAGATTTTTTCTTCTTCAAACAGGTGAAGAACGGTGGGTTTTAGTTGAGACACATTAAGTTCGTCTGCAATTTCATTTTGAGTGATGGATTCTTGTTCATCGGTCAAGACAGCCCGCTGTAAATTTCCTAACCAACCTATGGCAAACAGCATGATAGTAAATATCACAGATGGTGCGATCAGAGCATATTCGTTTTGTAAGAAGCTCTCTTTGCCCATTATATCGAGAATAATGCCGGCAACAATGCTCATAGCTAAAGTCAATGTGAGTAAGTTTATTTTTTGAAGCGAATCGTCACATTGGTTCGAATAATAGTTCTGAACTCTTGCTTTGTTTCGGGCAATTAATCGGAAAGCGGCATATAAATAAAGAAAAGCCTGTACTACAAATATACCCCGGCAACAGGTGTACACTATTTTCTGATATAAAAAAGATCCCTCAACAGGTAAATGATGAGGCAATACACGATACAAAAAATCGATATGCGACTCCTTATTCATAAATAATAAAATACCTGCCGAATAAAGAATGAACATACAGGTAGGCAATAAAAGATATTTAGCGTGTTGCTTCCATGCAAAGGACAGGTCAATGGTAAGGAGCCGTACATAGATGTAATAGAGTGGATACACAAGCAAAGAACAGTACTGGTAAATACTATCGACATAGATATACACAGAAGGCAGAGGATAATAGTAGAGAAAATGTGAGATATACAGGATGAAGCCAACAATCATAAATTTCCCCAGAAAGACCTTGGGAATATTATGTTTTGAGTGATTGGTATTTAAAACAATTGCCCAAAACAAAGTTACATAAACAGGGTTTAAGAGTAGAATTAGTTTTAGCATAGACTGTTAGCTTTTACCTGACAAAGATAGTATTTTATTAATAATATCTTTGGAAAAATGAATTAATTTATCTTTTGCCTTTTAAAATTTACGTTTTACCATATAAGAACAGTAGGTGCAGGCTATTTTTGTAAAAAATTACTTTATCCCTCATTTTTTAAAACCAACATCTTATGAAACGTTTATTATTTCTCGCAATTTTATTGGGGACTTCACTTGTGTATGTGCAATCTCAGAAACTCATTGCACTGCAAAATGGTTCAAAAACCTTTTTCCATATGAAATTGGATACCATTATGGCTCATGCAACTTCAGGTGATACAATTTATCTGGCAGGGGTAAATTATAACTATGGGCAAGATTTTGTGATTAATAAAGAACTGCATATTTTTGGTGTTGGTCACTATCCCGACTCTACTTTGGCTACAGGTTTGACAGGCATACAAAACAATGTTCGATTTGTAGCTGGTAGTGATAATTCTACATTTTCAGGTGTTTATCTGGCAGGTAGTGTGTATTTTGGCACAAATTCATCCGATAGGACTGTGAGCAATGTAACTATAAGCAGGTGTAGTATGTCCGGAATTACATTAAATTACACATTTGATGCTTCGGGAGCAACAGTTTCTTATATCACTATCAAAGAAAATGTAATCAGGGGAATTGTAGATGGGGGTTATTCGAGCAGTAATGTGGCTGTGGAGAAAAATATTATTACCAGATTCCTTCAGCACTTTGTCAGCGCAGTAACTTGTTTTGTCAAAAACAATGTGTTCCTTAATAGAAATCCATATGATAACTATGCTTTTAGAGATGTCAGTGGAGTGTTGATTGAAAACAATGTGATAATGTGTTCAAACCCATTAAACTCTACATTGGTCAATCAGAGCACCTTTAAAAATAATTTATTTACTGCAAATGTGGATTTTACAAACAATGCAAATGGAACAAACACAGGTATTAATAATGTCGTAAATGCGGACTATAATAAAGTCTTTGTTAATTTTCCATACGTTGACCAATATAGTTACGACTTTAATTCTGCATTTGCATATACGGATGATTTTCATTTGGCAGCTACCAGCCCCGGTAAAAATGCAGGCTCGGATGGTACCGATATTGGGCTTTACGGCACAGCCACTCCCTACAAAACCATTCCGACAAATCCTCATGTAGTCACTTCCAACAATGCAGATCATGTAATAAATGGCAAACTGGGCGTAAATGTGTCTGTACAGGCTCAATCAAGATAATACTCTTTCAAAATACCGTATATTAGTACATTCCTATTTCTAACCTCTAAAAAAAATAATCTTATGAAACGTTTATTCCTCTTCGCGATTCTATTGGCCACTTCCCTTGTGTATGTTCAGTCACAAAAACTTATTGCCTTGCAAAATGGCTCAAAAGCCTTTTTCCATCAACGCTTAGATTCAATTATGGTTCATGCTGCGGCAGGCGATACGATCTATCTGCCGGGTGTAAATTACAACTACGGGCAAGATTTTACAATCAACAAAGAACTCCATATCTTTGGTGTAGGTCATTACCCCGACTCCACCTTGGCTACCGGTTATACAGGGATACAAAACCACATTCGATTTGTGAACGGAAGTAATAATTCCACAATATCAGGAATTTATGTGGGTGGTAATATATATTTTGGTACAAATACGGCAGATAGAACGGTAAGCAATGTGGCCATTAGTAGATGCAGTGTGGGTGGTATTACGCTGAATTATGACTTCGATGTTTCGGGCGCTACAACTTCTTATATTACTATTCGCGAAAATGTAATACGCGGAGATTTAAGTGGCGGGTACACCAGCAACAATGTGGCTGTGGAAAGAAACATCATCACGCATTATGTGAAATATTTTACTTATCCGGCTAATACCTACCTCAAAAATAATCTGTTATTAAATAGAAGTGGCTATGAAGGAACAGCCTTTATTTATGTGTATGGAATATTGGTGGAAAACAATGTGATAATGGCTTTGGATCCGCTGAACGCAACTCATGTAAACCAGTGTACATTCAAAAATAACATGTTTAATGCAAATGTGGCTTTTACCAACGGTGCTAATGGTACTAATACCGGAACAAATAACATTGCCAATGTGGCATTTGCAGGTTTGTTTGTGAATTATGCTGAACTCGGAATATTTCAATATGACTCCCCAAGTGCTTTTGCCTATCTCAAAGATTTCCATTTGGTGGCCACCAGTCCTGGTAAGAATGCCGGTTCTGATGGTACCGATATTGGCCTTTATGGCTCTACTACTCCCTACAAAACCATTCCGGCCAATCCCCATGTAGTCACTTCCAACAATGCCGACCATGTAATAAACGGCAAGCTTGGAGTAAATGTTTCCGTACAGGCGCAAACCAGGTAAATAAATAGAAAAATTGCAACGTCGGAGCGGATGTTTGTTTGAATACGTTGCAAATGTTTCATCAAGATTAAAATACCTGACTTTAAAAATCAAATTAGAATGAAAAAAGCGATTTTTCTCTTCATACTAACCATTGCCTTGTCTCCACCACTTTTGCAATCGGTGCAGGCCGCAATGAGCCACACAAAGGCGGAATCGTCAGTGCAGAAAAGCAAAGTGCCCTCTGCAACGGATTATACCGTTACCATTATATCAACCGGCAATTATACAATTACTTCTGATGGTTATTATCGGTTTGAAAATGGTTATTCTGGTACGATCACCATTGCAACTACAGCCTCTACAGTGGTACTTACAGGTTCATCCGATGGCCTTGTTTGCAGTGAAACAAATATAGCTGTTGCCAATGGCAGAACAACGGCATTATCACTTACAATTGATAAGTTGAAAACCTATAAAGGCCCTGGAGGTGGTTATGAAAGTGTAAGCGGTATAAAGTTCAGTAACGATGCTGCCCTTGACAATCATCTTTATATTAGCGGAAATTGTTCGGTAACCGGATCGGGTAATGGAGCCGGAATTGAAGTTTCGGAAGGTGCAAAGTTGACAATTGACAAAGTTACTTCGGATGCGAATGATGTGTTAACAGTTGGTGTCACAGGTGGTAATGGAAGTGCCGGAGATACAGGTGCCGGTATCGGGAGTTTTGCACATAGCAATGGCGGCACCATTGTTATCAATGGCGGTACAATCAATGCTTCGTCTTATGCAGGCGGTGGCATTGGAGCCGGAGGTCACAATGGTTCGGTAACCATTAACGGAGGTATAATTAATTCAAGCTCTTGCATAGGAGCCGGTATAGGTGGCGGCAATGGTGGTAAAGGTGGCACTATCATAATAACAGGTGGTACAGTTACCGCAATAAATTATGCCGCATACCATTCGGCAGGAGCTGCCGGTATAGGTGGGGGTGGAGGTAATTATGCTACCGGTCCCGGAGGAGTAGTGACTATATCGGGGGGAACCGTTACTGCTACAGGTATTAGCGGAGCCGGTATAGGCGGCGGCCCTAACAGTAGTGGAGGGGTGATAAATATTTCGGGAGGCACTGTAACGGCTAACGGTACAGGTGGCTCTGCTGGAATTGGCGGTGGATATGGTGGCGGTGGTGCTACAGTAACCATCACCGGAAAGCCAACAATTATTGCAACCGGCGATGTGGCGAGTGGTGCTGAACATATCGGTCATGGTTTGGGTAGTACGAATTCTGGCACGTTGACTGATGGAACCAATAGTCTTACCTATTTACGTTTCAAAGCGGCAAACGGTTCGGGTACTGCTGTGGCTGGTGCTCAGGTGTCGTTCGACGGACATTCATACAATACCAATAGTCTGGGTCTGACAGGTGGTGTGATATTACAAAGTAAAGCAACTGCAAATTATACGGTTAACGCATCGGGATATACGACTTTGCGTGGAACTACTTCTAATTTTCTCTCTCCTGCAGTGACGAATCTTGATATTACAGCCACCATTCAGCCTCCGGGAATTACTAAAATGGAGTATTGGATTGATGGAAATGCAAGTGCACGAACCGTAAAAGCTTTTGCTTTGGTGCCTACTTATAATTGGACTGATTTGTTGGATTATAGTGGTTTAGGAAATGGTTTGCATGTGCTGCATTCACGCTATTTCGATTCAAACGGAGTGTGGAGCAGTGTGTCATCCGCATTTTTCCTGAAAACTCAATCGGATATAATTGTCAATCCTGCCATTGCTAAAATGGAGTATTGGATTGATAGCAACTCATCAACCCGCGCAAAGAAAGCAACAACACCGACATTGGCTTATCAATGGTTAGACTCTCTGGATATGAGCGGTTTGAATGACGGACTACACGTGGGTCATGTGCGTTTTTGCGATAATACAGGCAAATGGAGCGGGATTACCTCTTCATTCTTTCTTAAAATGAAGTTGGATGTGATTGCTAATCCTGCCGTTACTAAGATGGAATATTGGATTGATGGTGGTTCGGCAACCCGCACCTTGAAAACCGTAACCTCAGCATTGGCCTATCAATGGTTGGATTCTTTGGATATGAGCGGTTTGAATGACGGATTACACGTGGGGCATGTGCGTTTTTGCGACCGAACAGGCAAATGGAGCGGTGTTAACTCTTCATTTTTCCTGAAATTGAAGTCGGATGTGATTGCCAATTCTGCCGTTGCAAAGATGGAATATTGGCTCGATGGTAATTCATCCTCACGCATAGTGAAAACTATCTCTCCTGTAAAAAATTACCAATGGCTTGATTCTCTCGATATGGTCGGATTGAGTGATGGGTTACATGTGGGTCATGTGCGTTTTTGCGACCGTACGGGTAAATGGAGCAGTGTTACTTCTTCGTTTTTTCAAAAATCTAACCTTGGAATTATTACAAACCCCAAAATTTCAAAAATGGAATATTGGCTTGACAACAACAGGAAGGGGATAGCGAAAAAAGTACCTGTGTCACCTGCCAATCCGTATCAATGGTTGGATTCGATAGGTGTCAATGCTTTAGTAGCTGGAATGCATACCTTGAATGTGCGTTTTTGTGACACACAAGGCAAATGGAGTAGCTTACTCTCTAATTTCATTGAACAAAGGGAAATGGTGGGAAACAACAACCGTATCACGAGTTATCGTTATTGGTTTGATATTGAACCAAATTATCGACCCAACGTAGCGATTACAGCTTCTCAACCGACAGCTATTATTCAAGATTCGTTGAATGTGGCGCAATTACCTAAGGGTGATCGTATTATCTACTTCCAATATCGCGATGCGCAGGGTAAATGGAGCTCGGTGATGACCGATACAATTACCAAATCCAACAATCCACTTTTCCATTACACCGCCGACAATCAACAGTTGTGCGATTCGGGAACAGTCAATTTTAACAGCGATACCTTGTTTGTAAAACGTCTGGAATGGAAATTTGGCGATTTAGCAACCGGTATCGGTATTAAGCCTGCTCATAAATATGTAGGAACGGGTGATTATGATGTGATGGCAACCGTCTGGTACAAAGGGACTAAAGATTCGGTGGTGTATGCCGAACCGGCATTTATAAGGGTACACCCAAGCTCACATACTCAGGCCAGTAACAACATTGTGTATGGCGATAGTATATCGTTTGGCGGTGTTTGGCATAAATTGCCCGGAAAATTTACGTTGAATCTTCAAACTAAATTTGGATGCGACAGTATTTGTATTCTCAACTTAGCATTGACAAAAGCTCAATTGACTGTAATGGTGAATGATACCACGCGAAATGTGAATACTGCCAACTCGGTGTTCAGGCTTTCATATTCGGGTTTTGTCTTCAACGAAGGTCCGTCGGTGCTCGATGTGCCGCCGGTAGCAACTACGCTTGCCACGGTTAGCAGTCCTGAAGGTGTGTATGACGTGCTTGTGTCGGGCGGCGATGACGACCACTACTCGTTTATGTATCAGGGCGGAAAACTCAAAGTGATTATTCCTGCCGGATTGCAAAATACACAAGCTGTCAAAATAATTTTATATCCTAATCCGGTAAAAACCCTGCTCACAATTCATAGCGATATGGCTGTTATGCAGCAAATTGAACTTATGGATGGCAAGGGTAGTATAGTGCTCAGGAAGGAGTGCAAAGCCACTTCGACCGAACAGGTTGATATGGCAAATCTGGGACAGGGACTTTATATAGTGAGAATACTCACCGATAAAGGTATGATAAGCGGCAAAATTATTAAAGAATAGACCGTAGAGCTTGAAAAGCAAGAGGCTGCACCAAAATCACTTTGATGCAGCCTCTTTTTTATCCACTCTAAAACTGAATTAATGATGGCTGAGATAATCGGCCACGCCTTCGCTGGTAGCTTTCATGGCTGCCTTGTCCTTGCTCCAGTTGGCAGGACACACTTCACCAAATTCTTCAAAATGTGACAATGCATCCACCATGCGAAGGGCTTCGTCCACATTTCGTCCCAGGGGTAAATCGTTGATAACGCAGTGGCGCACAATCCCTTTTTTATCAATAAGGAAGAGTCCGCGGTAGGCTACAGGTGCTCCTGTAGAAACAGCATTTCCTTCTTCATCGTAATCGTAGTCGGAAGCTAACACACCAAAATTTTCGGATATTGTTTTCGAGAAATCGGCCACTATCGGATATGTCACTCCTTTAATACCGCCTTTGTTTTTGTCGGTTTGTAGCCATGCAAGGTGAGAAAATTCGGAATCGACCGAGCAACCTACCACTGCAGCTCCATGTTGTTCAAACTCCGCCAGTTTTTCTTGAAATGCATGTAACTCGGTGGGACACACAAAGGTAAAATCCATGGGGTAAAAGAAGAAGACCACATATTTTTTACCAATATATTGTTGCAATGAAAAATTAGAAACAATTTCATTGCCATTCACTACTGCCGGAGACTTAAATTCCGGTGCATTTTTTCCAATTAAAGACTTTGTCATAAGATATTTTGCGATTAAATAGTTGATATTGAACCTCATTCGGCTTTATGTGTGAAAGCATGGATATGAGGGTTTTGATTTTATCATTTGTTAATGATATGTGCTCAAGTTACAACTTTAGAGGACGAAATCCAACTATTTGACGTTAAAGTTATTGAATGACAGCGGTTGAGTATAATAAGGAAGAATGGGTATATATTTGATTATTAGTTTTTTAAAATGATTCGTAAGATTTTCTACTAATGCTTACAGGAGGTGATTCGTCTTTTTTTGCTTGTATTTTTCCTCTTTGTTTCTCATCTTTGTATTCTTAAAAATAGTTTATGACTCCATTCTTATCTCTCAATCAGGTTATTCCCCGTGTTTCGGGTGTTGATTTTTCTAAACCAATCGATTGGGAGATACAACAAGGTGAAATATGGGCAATTGCAGGTGAAAATGGTAGTGGAAAATCTTTGCTGGCTGAGGTTATTACGGGACAGTATGGGGTGGCACAAGGTGAAATTCTCTATCCGTTTTTGGACGCTTTGCAGCTGCACAATCCTCAAAAAATGCTTTATCCCTGGCATTTCATTCAGTTGGTCAGTTTTAATTCTACCTATTCGATAGTCGATTTTCGTCCACTCTATTATCAGCAACGGTTTAACCATAGCGAAACCGACGAATCGCCATTTGTGCGTGATTTGTTGCAGGGTGAAGCAACTTCGTCTCCTGTTACTTCCGAAATTATAGATTCATTGAATATTAAAAAACTGATGGATAAGCAATTGATTCAGTTATCGAGTGGAGAGTTGCGTAAATTGTTGATAGCTAAAACAATGATTGCTAATCCAAAAATGCTGATTTTCGATAATCCGTTTATCGGGTTGGATGCCGCTTCGCGTGAGCAACTTAATGACTTATTTATCAGGATGAATAACAATGGATTACAACTGCTCTTTCTGGTACCTTCGGTCAACGATTTGCCGGCATGTGCTACCCATGTGCTTACATTGGACAATTGCAAGGTGAAAACTATTTCTACAGCCACCGAATTTCGGGCAACACAAAATCTCAATCAACGCCAATCCGCTGATATTCAAATAGACTGGTACTCGTTTCCGGTTTCGGAAGAACCGGTTATTGATTTTGAGGAAGTGGTAAAAATGGAAGATATTGAAATAGCGTATGGTAAGCAGGTGATTCGTCAGGGAGTGAACTGGACTATTCGAAAGGGTGAAAAATGGGCATTGCTTGGGCCGAATGGTTCCGGAAAATCGACTTTGTTGAGCTATATTTTTGCCGACAACCCGCAGTCGTATGCCAAAAAGCTGACGTTGTTTGATCGCCGTCGCGGCAGTGGCGAAAGTATATGGGAAATTAAGGCGCGTATTGGGTTTACCTCTTCCGAAATGCACCTCTATTATCGCGAAAATGTTTCCTGTTTGTCGGTGGTGGCTTCCGGTTTTTTCGATAGTGTGGGGCTTTATCGCAAATGTACTTCCGCACAAACACGTGTGGCAGAGCAGATGTTGGAGCTACTGCAATGTGCTCACCTTAGCAACCGTCCGTTTCTGAAAATTTCTTCCGGCGAACAGCGGTTGGTGCTTTTTGCCCGTTCGTTGGTAAAAAATCCCGATTTGTTGATTCTCGATGAGCCGTTTCATGGACTGGATGCGCAAAAAAAACAGTTGTGCCGTCGGGTAGTGGAAAGTTATTGTTCCCAACCTGATAAGTCGCTGATTTATGTTACCCACCGCAGAGAAGAAATCCCTCAATGTGTGAACCGGTTTATGGAACTGGATTGAAACCTGATTTTCAATACAAAGACAAAAGGAATATGTGACTATGTAGGCGTAAAGCGGTGCATATTTTATGCTTTGGTTTGTCAATTCGGTGTATCTTTTCATTCAAAATATTACTCTTCCCTTTTCAGGTTGATTCGGTTCTTCCAAAAATTCTTCCCTCCTTACACTATTTTTTGACTAAAATAGTGCACTTAGTTGGTGATTAAGCCACAAATTTGCCTTGTTTCTACCTTTTGTGCATTGTTCAATTTTCAACTCAAAATAGTTGCAAATACTAACTGTTTCAATGTGTTATGATTTCAAACCAAACTATTAAGTTGCACATATAAAAATAAAATGTGCGTTTTAAGTCTATAAATTGCACATTTATTGAAATAATGTGTAATTTTGCGGTCGAAAATTTTTTATAATTTTTATGTTATGTAAGACTCCCAATGAGAGGGACGACTTTCATTTAGCTAAAACCAAAAAAATATTTTATGAAGAAGAAATCATTATTAGCAGGAATTTTAATGTTGGCAGCAAGTTCGGCTTTTGCCGGTGGTCTGTTAACCAACACCAATCAGAGTGTTCACTTCTTGCGCAATCCGGCGCGTGACGCTTCGACCGAAATAGATGCCGCTTACACAAATCCGGCAGGGCTTACCTTTCTGACAGAGGGTTTCCACTTTTCACTCACCAATCAAAGTGCATTTCAAACCCGCACTATTACTTCCACCTTCGCGCCTTTTGTAGGTTATGGCGGAAGCGCTACCAAAGAATTTAAGGGCGAGGCTTCGGCTCCCATTATTCCGAGTTTTCAGTTGGCATACAAGAAAGATCGCTACGTAATTTCAGCAGGTTTTGCCATTACAGGTGGTGGTGGAAAAGCTACCTTCAACCGTGGGCTTGCTTCTTTCGAAGCTCCCATTTCGATGATACCTCTGTCGTTGACTGCAAAGGGTGTACCTACTACAGCCTATTCGGTGGATGGTTTTATGGAAGGTCGTCAATTTATTTTCGGATTCCAGCTCAATGGTTCTTATAAATTTAACGATGCATGGTCGGGTGCATTGGGTATGCGCTTGAATATTGTGAATAACGGTTATAAAGGTCATTTGCGTAATATCCAGATCAATCCCACACATCCGTCATTGAATCCTACCGGAGCAATGATGTCGGCTAAAACATTCTTCACCAATGCAGCTACTGCCGCACAAGGTGCAGCTGCTTCAATTGCACCGATTATTGCAGGTGGTTATGGTTCAATGACTATGGCTCAATTGGTGTCGGCAAATGTCATTACCGCTGCACAGCTTACTCAGTTGAGTACTGGTCTTGGACAAAATGTAAGTACATTCCAAGCTTCGCAGGTTCAAACAATGTACAATACAGCTGCAGCTGCATACACAGCCAATGCTAAAGCCACTTCCGACAAGGAATTGGATTGTACACAAACCGGTTGGGGTGTAACTCCTATCATCGGCCTGAATTATCACTATGCAGGCTTGAATGTGGCCGCAAAATATGAATTCAAAACCTCTTTGAATATTCAGAACAATACTACGATTGACGACACAGGGCTTTTTACCGATGGAGTGAATACACCTAACGATATTCCTGCATTATTGACCGTGGGTGCCGAATATGCTATTTGCAAAAAACTGAAAGTCTCTGGCGGGTATCACCATTTCTTTGACTCAGCTGCTAAAATGGCCAACGATAAGCAACAATACATCAATGGCGGTGTGAGCGAATACTTGTTTGGTGCTGAATACAAGTTTAACGATACGTTTTTGGTAAGTGGCGGTGGTCAGGTTACCCACACAGGTGTGACAGATAATTACCAAAGCGATATGAGCTTCAGTTTGAGCTCTTATTCACTCGGGTTTGGTGGAGCAGTCAATTTATCGCCGAAATTGCGTCTTAACTTGGCTTACTTCTTCACCAACTATTCGAAATGGACCAAAGCATCGACCAACTACAATGGTACCGGTCTTGCCGGAACCGATGTGTATGATCGTACCAATAAAGTATTTGGTATCGGGGTCGATTATAAATTCTGACAATTCAATTTTCAACACGAAGGGACTAATTCACCTAAGCGTGTAATGAGAAAAAGAAATACCGATGGTCGAGTAGAGTGTTAGCTTCTTTTTGAAGAAGTAAGTACATGACCATCCAATAAGGGAAATAACGGGGGGATGATTTTTGTTTATAAAATCATCTCCCCGTTTTTTTGTTGTGAAGTGCGATTCGTATCTTTGCAGCCACATAATTCTAATAAACTTTTATTTTGTATGACTTTCTCCATCCGACCGGCTACCACTGCCGATTTTCCTTCTGTTTTGGCTATTATCAAAGAGTTGGCATTGTTCGAAAAAGCCCCCGAAAAGGTTACAAACTCTGTACAACAAATGATTGAAGAGCAAGATTGTTTTCAATGTTTTGTAGCCGAAACCGAGCAAAAGAAGATTGTGGGCATTAGTCTCTTTTACTTTGCATATTATACCTGGGTGGGGAAATCGCTCTATTTAGATGATTTGTATGTGCTGGAGGAATACCGCAAGCAAGGCATTGCCTCTGCATTGCTGCGTAAGGTGTTTGAAGTTGCGCACGAAGAAAACTGTAAACGTGTGCGTTGGCAGGTGCTCAACTGGAACATCAATGCCATTCAGCTTTACGAAAAATGTGGTGCTACTATCGACAACGAATGGTCAAACTGTGACTTCGACCGAAAAGGCATTGTGGAATTCAAAATAGGATAGCATACGGGAATCTGTTTGAACGCAAATCTTCGCAAAATACGCAAATTAAATCCGCCCGTTTATGCATCATATATTCATTTCTTATTTGCGGGTATTCGTGTTGATTTGTGTAATTTGCGTTCCCGGATTGATGGAGGTTACTCGATAAACCGCTTTGTCAAATCTTCGAATGCATCAATTCTCCGGTCGCGGAAGAACGGCCATATCCGGCGTACGGCTTCGGTTCGGGTCAAGTCAATGTCGGGAACAAGGTTTTCCTCTTTATCGGATGAGGCTTGTGTAATAATCTCGCCTTGCGGTCCGGCCACAAAACTGCTTCCCCAAAACTCAATACCGTTGGTCACTCCCGATGGGTCTGCTTCGTAGCCTGTACGATTCACCGAAATCACGTGCAACCCGTTTGCCACGGCATGGGCACGTTGCGAGATAATCCAGGCTTCGCGCTGACGGGCTTTCTCATCGTCAGTGTCAGTCGATTCCCACCCGATAGCAGTAGGGTAGATAAGCAGCTCTGCACCTGCTAATGCCATCAGACGGGCAGCTTCGGGGTACCATTGATCCCAGCAAACCAGCACGCCCAATTTACCCACCGATGTTTGAATGGGTGTAAAGCCCAAATCGCCGGGGGTGAAGTAAAATTTTTCGTAATAAGCGGGGTCGTCAGGGATGTGCATTTTGCGGTATTTCCCTGCAATGGAGCCGTCTTTTTCAATCACCACAGCCGTGTTGTGATACAGACCTGCAGCCCGTTTCTCAAACAAAGACAATACAATAACCACACCCAATTGCTTTGCCAAATCGCCAAACTCCTTCGTGGAAGGACCGGGAATGGTTTCGGCAAGCTCAAAATTGGCAGGGTCTTCCACCTGACAGAAGTAAAGGCCATTGTGCAACTCCTGCAACACAATCAGCTCGGCGCCTTGCCGGGCACAAGCGGAGATATTGGCTTTTAGGTTTTCAATATTGCCGCGAATATCTGCGGTATTGGCTTGTTGGATAAGTGCTATTTTCATATTCTTGTAATGAAAGCATTAAAAATAAATAGGAGAACACTAATGACGCAAGAAGCGCAAATTTACACAAATATAATTCATTAAGAAATGAAGGGCGTTTTTGAATACTTTCTTATTTGCGTCATTTGCGTTCAACCAATTACAACACTCCTTCAGGGAATTGCATTGTTACGCAGTGCAGCGACCCGTGTTGTTTGATTAGTGGCAGACAGTCAATGCCCACTATCTCACGGCCGGGAAAGGCTTTTTGCAATTGCTGTTTCGCTATATCGTCTTTTGGTGAATTATATGTGGGCATCAATACGGCTCCGTTGATAATTAAAAAATTGGCATACGTGGCAGGCAATCGTTCGTTGTAATCCATCACACAGTCGGCCATCGGCAAGGCAATCAGGTGGTAAGGTTTTCCTTCCAAAGTAGTGAATGCCTGCAATTCTTCTTCCATCAGATTAAGTTCTTCGAAATGTTCGTCTTCTTTGTCTTCACATTTCACGTATGCGATGGTGTGTTCGTCACAAAAGCGTGCCAAAGTATCCACGTGGCTATCGGTATCATCGCCGGCAAGGTAGCCGTTGTGGAGCCAAAGCATCCGTGTGGCACCGAATATCATTTTGAGGTACTCTTCCAGCTCTTCCTGTGTCTTGTGGTCGTTGCGGTTGGGCGAAAGCAGACACTCGGCGGTGGTGAGAATGGTGCCTTTGCCGTCCGACTCAATGCTACCGCCTTCGAGCACGCATTGCAGCATATTCTGATACCCTACCATGGGTTGAAAAGTGTTACTGTCGAATAGCTTGCGGGTAATCTGGTTGTCGTGATTGGCGGCAAACTTCATTCCCCAACCGTTGAAGGCGAAATCGAAAAGACAGGGGTCGCTTTCCACCAGCACCGTGATTGCTCCGTGGTCGCGTGCCCAGGTATCGTTGGTCTCCATTTCACGAAAAATAATTTGGCTGAAATCAATGCCATCGCCCAGATGTGCCCTTACTTCTGCCGCATCAGTGCAGACAATCAGCAGTTTTTCGTGCTTCACTACCTCTTTGGCAATTGCCACAAAGCAGGGAATCACTTCCTCAAGCATATCGCACCAGTCGGTGTCGGCATGAGGCCAGGTGAGTTGCACGCCACTCTGGGGCGCCCATTCGGCAGGGAGAGTTAGTTGAACCATATTTAATAATGTGGAAATGAGCTTATATGCCAATTGAATTTGAAAATGAAACTATTGGAGTGCAAAATTACGCAAATAACCGCAAATTTTATTTGGCTGCAAGCTAAAGAGTGAGAAAAAGAGACTCGTGAGTGTGATTTTTGGTCTCGGGAGTGTGTCCGAGCCACTCATTAGTGTCTCCGACACACTCCCGACTGACTCCGAGTCATTAATTAGTGAGGGAAAGACACTCCAGAGTGGCTCCAACACACTCCGAAGAGGCAATTAGACACTAATTAGTGTCATTGACACACTCCCGAGAGTCTTCGAGACACTAATTAGTGAGTTTGAGACTCTTGGAAGTGAGGGGAAGAGTCTTTTGAGCTACTTGGCTATCCAGGGTTTTACCGAATTTATTTTATGCAGAATGTTCGGTTGCAAAGTTTGCACTATCTTTGTTTCTCAGTCCAGATAGTGATTGGGATCATAATGAAAATTGCCTTTTGCAGAATATTTTTCTTGGTTTTTAAAATATAGTTCTCGTTCATCCGTCTTCATTGATAGAAAGCATATATAGTGGCACAAACCATCAACCTCAACCAAACCATCAGGGATTATTCAAAGCGACTACGCGCCTTTATCGGGCAGCGGGTGGCCTCGGACGAAGATGCCGAAGATATACTGCAGGATGTCTTCTATCAGTTGGTGGAGGCTGAGCGGCTGACAAAGCCTATCGAAGAGCTTACGGCGTGGCTCTACAGCGTGACACGCAACCGTATTACCGATTGGTACCGCAAAAAGAGACCGGAACGGTTGCCCGAGCAATATGACGAAACGGAGATTTTGTCGGAAATGGAGTCGATCGAAGATTTTTTTTATAACGAAGAACTGGCGTTCGATTTGGCCGAACTTTCCGACGAGATGTGGGTTCGGTTGCAAAGCGCACTTGAAGAGTTGCCGCCAAAACAGCGGTTGGTGTTTGAGTTGAATGAGTTGCAAGGTGTGCCTTTCAGCGAAATATCGAAACAAACCGGCGATCCGGTCAACACGCTTATTTCGCGAAAGCACTACGCGGTGCAACACTTGCGAAAGCGGCTGCAAACTATATATGACGAAATGATTAATTACTTTTAATACGTACAAATTATGACACATTTATTTCATCACCGGCGCAAATTGTGGCTATTGCCCATTGGCTTGCTGGGAGTGGCGTTGGCTATTACCGTTGCTATGCTTTTGTGGAATGCGCTTTTGCCCGACCTGTTTCATGCACCGGCAATTAATTTCTGGCAAGCTGCCGGCTTAATGCTGCTGTCACGCCTTTTGTTGGGTGGTTTTCATTGCATGGGTCATCACCGTCACGGACACAAAAATCGTTTTCGTGAGCGATGGGAACATCTAAGCCCCGAGGAACGTGAAGAAACTTTCAAAAACTGGGACAAACTGCACGGTGTGTGGCATGGCAAAGAGTGCTGCCGGGAGCCGCGTCCTGACAAAGAGTAAGCGAAGAGAATACATCTTCAATACTGTCTTATCACTCAACCTTCTTTTTCTCATTTTGAGGAAGGGGAGGTTGAGCATTATTATAAAAAAGCGAATCTGCTTTGTGCAAAAATTTGAGTAAAAGGCTTCACGCAAAGAGCGCGTAAGAATTTTAAAGTGAAATCTTTATGCGATATTCTTTGTGAGAACTTTGTGCACTTAGTGGTGAAAACAGATTAAAAACATTCACATGAAATACGGATTTCTATTCATTGCTTTAGGTATTATTCTTTCTTTGGTAGCTTTTGTCATTATACGCGGATGGCAAGCGTTGCCTGCTCAGGGCTTTTCGCGTATGCTATATGTGGGATTGAGTATTGCCCTGTTTGTTGCTTTTATTGCCACAATGATTTTTGGGCAAAAAATGCCGCTTGGTCTGGCCTCCGATCTCTCGTTTGCAGGCAATAGTTATTTGATTATAATGATATACCTGCTTTTTTCTTTTATTCTTGCCGATGTGGTTCGTATGAGTAATTACTTCGTGCATTTTGCACCTGCGGGAATGCATAGCTTCAGGTTTTGGTGGATGATGGGTAGCTTGGTGGTGATAGCCGTTGCCATGATATTTGGAAATATTAAATTCAATCATCCCGAAACCGTTTCGTTGAATATTGAAGTCGCAAAACCAAAGCAAAATGGCACGTTAAAAATTGTCGCTGCCAGCGATTTGCATCTTGGTTTTTCTATCGATAAAAAGATGTTGCGCCGCTATGTGGAGATGATTAATGCCCAAAAACCCGATATTGTGTTGCTTGCCGGCGATGTGTCCGATCGTCCTATCGAACCGCTTATCCGACAAAATATGGAGGAAGAGTTTCGCGCCATTAAGGCACCTCTGGGTGTGTATGCCATCGAAGGCAACCATGAGTTGTACACCGAAACGCCGAATGCCACTGCCGTGTATCTTCGAAAATCGGGCATTGTGGTGCTTCAGGATTCGGTGTGCCTGGTCAATAACGCGTTTTACATTATCGGGCGCAAGGATTATAGCAATCCTCAACGGAAACCACTCTCGGAGTTAGTGGCTAATTTGAACCCCGATTTACCCAAAATTTTACTCGATCATCAGCCTCACCATTTGGAGGAAGCAAGTAAGCTCAATATCGATCTTCAGATTTCAGGACATACGCATGAGGGGCAATTTTTCCCGGGAAATTTGTTCGTAAAACGGATGTTTGAACTGGGATATGGCTACATGAAAAAGGGCAATACCCATTATTATGTCTCTTCGGGGCTTGGTATCTGGGGGCCTCAATATCGAATCGGCACACAATCGGAGTTGGTGGTGATTAAAATGAAGTATTGATAGACTATAGAATATATTGATATATAATCAAATAACTATTTTTTTGGTAAGTGAGAATATAAAAAAGACGAACAAGGCAACAACTCTGGAAAAAAAACTTATCTTTGCAGCGAAATTCTAAAATTATACCCACAATGGATGATGGCCCGGCGAATAGTCCCGAATTATTAACTTGCGTTTAGCAAGGAAGCCGCGTCATTCAGCTTCCTTCTAAACCTACAAAAGAAGGAGGTATTTCATGACTTCTCTAACTACTTTTTATCTCAGCCGATTGATCGGTTGTACAATTTTTGATGCCCGCGAAAATAAGCTGGGCAAAATTCTTGATGTGTATGCACGTATTCCGGTCGTACAATCAGATAGTCTTGACACGTCCAAACCGCAAGTAATCGGCTTCAGTGTAAAGGTTGACGGCAAAAAGAAAAATGCAGTGCTCAACGAGCTGCAAATCGTGAAATTCGGCATTCGCTACAAGGTGCAATGTCGTACTATGACATTTGTTACGCCCGATACATTCGATAGCGCGCTTTTGCTCAAAGAATCTATTCTCGACAAGCAGATAGTGGATATTACAGGGCGTAAATTGGTGCGTGTTAATGATATACGTATGGTGGTAATTCCTGCCGGAGCGTTTGTGGTGGCTGTGGATGTGGGCACTGAGGGTTTGCTGCGCCGCATCGGTATCGACCGTCCTATACAAAATATACTGCAACTGTTTAGGGGCAAAATACCTTCTAAATTTATTCTGTGGGATGAGGTGGAAACCATCGACCTGAAAACGCTAAGTATTCAGCTATCAACCTCGCGATCAAAACTAAATACGCTTCACCCTTCCGATCTTGCCGATATTATCGAAGACCTTGGGCGTGAGTCGAAGACTTCGCTCTTTTCGTCGCTTGATGAGGAGCGTGCGGCCGATGTATTGGAAGAGCTTGAAATGAAGGAGCAGGTGCATATTATTGAGAGTCTGCCGGTTGAAAAAGCTGCCGATGTGCTCGAAAAGATGCCTGCTAACGAAGCTGCCGATTTGATGGATCATTTGGAAGACGAAAAGGCTGAGCAATTGTTGAACGAAATGGAGCTTTCGGCTTCGGAAGAGGTACGCGAGTTGCTCGAATATCATGATAATACCGTGGGTAGCCTTATGACTACCAGTGTGTTGACCTTTCATGAAAATCAAACGATTGGAGAGGTATTGGCTTACATTAAAGAGGAGCAACCCGAAATGGAGTCGCTCTACGCGATCTTTGTGTTGGATGAAAAAAATACGCTGGCGGGCACAATTTCGCTGCGCGACCTTTTAATTTCAGACTTGCAAACGCGTCTTAATGAGGTGATGAATGAGAATATGACCTGTGTAAACGACTACGACAAACTCGATTCGCTTTCCGAAATTGTCTCGAAGTATAACCTATTGGCAGTGCCGGTTACCAACGACGACAATGAGTTGGAAGGCATGGTGGTAGTCGATGATATTATTGATGACTTGCTGGATAAGCGACGAACAACGTAGAATTCAATTAACAATGGATAATTGACAATTGACAGTGGGATTTGAAAGTTTTGAATGTAACAACATTTTGTCATTCAATTTTGGTCACACAGACTTCCTGTTTATTGGAAAATTCATTTCATCCTTAAATTTTCACATCCTCACATCAAACTGGTCATGACTTTCAAAAAAATAAATCGCACTACACTTTTTAGAAACATATCAATGTTTCTTGCAATACTTGGGCCGGGAATAATAACAGGCAGCGTTGACAACGATGCCGGTGGTATTACCACCTATTCGGTGGCCGGAGCCATGTATGGCTACAACCTTTTGTGGACGCTGATTCCTTCGTTTTTAGTGTTGGTGGTCATTCAGGAGATGAATGCCCGTATGGGTATCGTCACTGGCAAAGGACTGGCGACGCTGATTCGTGAAAACGCCGGAGTAAAAATCACCTTCTTTATCTTTATGGGCTTGCTGCTTGCCGACATCGGCAACACCACTACCGAGTTTGCCGGGGTGGCTGGTAGCCTCGAGGTGTTTGGTGTAAGTAAATACATATCAGTGCCCTTGGTAGCTGCCATTGTCTGGATTTTGGTGGTAAAGGGCACTTACACCATTGCCGAACGCATCTTTCTTATCTTCAGTATTTCGTTGCTTACGTATGTGGTTTCGGCCATTTTGGGTCATCCGCATTGGGGCGAAATAGGCCATGCCATGGTGCATCCCGATATTAAGGCCGACAATCATACCCTTACTATGGTATTGGGAATAGTAGGAACCACCATTGCACCATGGATGCAGTTTTATATGCAGTCGTCGGTCATTGAAAAAGGATTGAAAATTACCCAATACAAATACGTGCTGGTCGATATTCTGATTGGATGTATAGCCACGGTTGCGGTTGCATTTTTCATCATCGTGGCCTGCGCATCTACTCTTCATGAGAACCACATTGTGATTAACGAGGCAAAAGATGCAGCGATGGCACTCAAGCCATTAGCAGGGGCATTTGCCTCTCAGCTTTTTGCTTTTGGATTGTTTATTGCTTCGATTTTTTCGGCCACCATTTTGCCACTTGCCACCGCTTTTTATGTGTGCGAAGCCTTTGGTTTTGAAGCCGGTATTGATAAAAAATGGGACGAAGCACCTGAGTTTTACGTGCTCTATACCGGAATCCTGATATTGGCTGCGGCAATTATTTTATGGCCCGATGCACCTTTAATTAGTATATCCTTGTGGTCGCAGGTGATAAATGCCCTGCTGCTTCCGGTGGTGCTGGTG
>Ga0302286_10000795_pt1 | contig 24719 bp, 17 predicted proteins | sample III_Fen_E2_3_FD_198765 | JGI IMG/M metagenome (GOLD analysis project Ga0302286, IMG submission 198765) | Peat permafrost microbial communities from Stordalen Mire near Abisko, Sweden - III_Fen_E2_3 | ecosystem: Environmental > Terrestrial > Soil > Wetlands > Permafrost | place: Sweden: Abisko...
CATAATGTTCTTTGATAGTTTCTACTTCTTTTAACCAAGCATCTTTATCAACGCTAGTTAATTCTTTCATGTTTTCAGCTACACCTTTTAAACCTGAACAGTCGATAGCATCTTCTGTTGGTACAAAACCGATTGCAGTTTCTTTAGCAGAAGCTTTACCGTCGCAACGATCGAATATCCAAGATAAAACGCGGATATTGTCGCCATAACCTGGCCATAACCATTTTCCTTCAGCCGATTTACGGAACCAGTTAACGAAGAATACTTTTGGTAATTTTGCTTTATCAGGAGCAATATTTCCCATTTTAACCCAATGTGCAAAATAATCGCCCATGTTGTATCCACAGAATGGTAACATAGCGAATGGATCGCGACGAACTGAACCTACTTGTAAGCCGATAGCAGCTGCAGTAATTTCAGAACCTACGATAGATCCCATAAATACACCATGATTCCAATCGAATGCTTCTTGAACCAAAGGAACAGTACTTGGACGACGACCACCGAATAAAATAGCCGAAATTGGAACTCCTGCTGGATTTTCCCATTCAGGATCGATAGCTGGACATTGTGATGCTGGAGCAGCGAAACGAGCATTAGCATGTGCACAAGGCTCACCAGATGCTGGATCGTGAACTTTATTTTTCCAGTTAATTGTTCCTACAGGCATATCGCAACCGATACCTTCCCACCAAATATCGTTATCTGGAGTAAGACCTACGTTTGTGAAGATTGTATTTGCACGACAAGAAAGCATTGCATTTGGATTTGTTTCCATTGAAGTAAATGGAGCAACACCAAAGAAACCAGCTTCTGGATTGATTGCATATAAGCGACCATCAGCACCGAATTTCATCCAAGCGATATCATCACCAACGCATTCTACTTTCCATCCTGGGATGTTTGGAACAAGCATTGCTAAGTTTGTTTTTCCACATGCACTTGGGAATGCAGCAGCAACATATTTTTTCTCACCTTTTGGATTAGTAATACCCATAATTAACATATGCTCAGCTAACCATCCTTGAGCTTTAGCCATGCTAGAAGCAATACGAAGTGCAAAACATTTTTTTCCTAATAATGCATTTCCACCGTAACCTGAACCGAATGACCAAGTTTCGTGTGTTTCTGGGAAATGAGCAATATATTTTTCAGATATAGGAGCACAAGGCCACATTACATCTTTTTGTCCAGCTTGTAAAGGAGCACCAACTGAATGTACACATGGTACAAATTCGCCATCACCTAAAACATCAAGAACAGCTTTTCCCATACGGGTCATTACTTTCATACTTACAACAACGTAAGCTGAATCAGTAATTTCAACACCAATGTGAGCGATGTCTGAACCTAATGGACCCATGCTGAAAGGAATAACATACATTGTACGACCTTTCATACAACCTCTGTATTTCTCAGTTAAGATAGCTTTCATTTCTGAAGGTGCCATCCAGTTGTTAGTATGACCTGCGTCAACTTGTTTTTCACTACAAATGAAAGTTCTGTCCTCTACACGAGCAACATCACTTGGATCTGATTGGAAATAGTAGCTACCTGGACGTTTTTTCTCGTCAAGTTTTCTAGCCATTCCCGATTTTTCCATTTCATCAAGTAAGCGTTGGTTTTCTTCTTCAGAACCATCACACCAATATACTTTGTCTGCTTGGCATAATTCAGCCCACTCTTTTACCCAGCTGATTAATTTTTGATTTTTTGTCATAATTTTAGCTATTGTTTAATAGTTTATTAATACGATTTTAATGGTCTGGAATTAGAGTTTTCTACGCTTTTGTCCAAACCCGACAAATATATGCATTTTTTTGATTTGTCAAAACTTTTTACATAAATTTTACATTCATCTGAATGTAAGCATTTTATACTCAAAAAAGAGTATAAAATTACACTACACATCTCTTTTTCAAAGCATTAAATATATACAACTGATTTAAAGAAGCATACAGTTTTTATCAATAAAACCAACTAAATAAGTAGGGGAGATTTTAGTACAGATTATATCTTTTGACTTGCACGATTTACTCGTGTCCAATTAACCGATTGTTTCTTTCTTAAAAACTTAAAAAAGCCTAAAACAATGGCATGATTCATCATTGTTAAATAATAGGGAACAAAAAATATCTTCCATTTTATAGATTTGTTTTGTAAAACAAAACCTATGCATGCAAAAAGATAAAAAAGTACTTGCGAATAAAACAATACAGAAAACAAAGGCGATTGTATAGTATAAAACAATCGCATATTCGAAAGAAAAGCAACAAGGAAAGCTATGGGGAGTATTGTCCATCGTAATACTTTATGGGAACAATAGGTAAAAGTCAACCAAGGATTTTTAAATACATTTAATAAAGGTAATTGTCGAAATATAGTTTGAAAACCACCTGCTGCAATTCGCGATTTTCGTTTTAATTCATCGGTAATTGTAGCCGACGACATTTCGGTTGCGATAGCTCGAGGATTATATTTAACCTTATAACCTTTCGATGCAATACGCATTGAAATTAAAAAATCATCGAGTATCGTATCTGCTTCAACTTCTTGAAACAATTCAGTTCTAATAGAAAAAAGTTCGCCTGCTGCTCCTACTGTTGATCCCAATTTCGATTCTGTCTTTTTAAGTAGTGATTCTAATTTCCAGTAAAATCCTTCACCAGCTCCCGATGCAGAATCCTTTTCGAAAGAAAAAATTCGTTTTTCACCAGCAACACAACCAACCTTAGAATCATTGAAAACAGAAACAATTTCTTTAATTGCGTCTTTATTTAAATAGGTATTGGCATCACAAAAAACAACAATAGGACTTGTAACATATTTCATCCCTCTATTCATTGCACCAATCTTCCCATTGCGTTTGGATTCGTGCAAAACAGTAAGTTCGGGATATGTTTTTAAAAGCTCTTCAGAACCATCATCGGAGCCGTCGGTAACCCATAATAATGTGAGTTTATCTTTGGGATAATCGAGTTGTAATGAGTTTTTAACCTTTTCGGGAATAAAATCGCGTTCGTTCCATGCAGCCACAAACAGTGTTACATTTGGTAACACATCATCACTAAGTACGATTGGTTCTTGACTTGATTTTTTAAAGATCTTTGAGAGAATGAGCAAAAGAATAAAATATCCTATATATATATAGAATATCAAGAATACAGAAATGCTAAAAAGGATTTTATAAAGCATTGAGTTGTTTCTGATAAAAATCGAATAATTCCTTAACTAAGACATTACTATCGAAATTTTGACGAACAAAAGTTAAAGCATTAGTTCCTATTTCTTCACACAAATCTTGATTAGAGATTAATTTCTCAATACAATACATAAATTCATCGGGAGATGATGCAATTAAAACATCTTTGCCAACTGTAACAGGAATTCCTTCAACGCCAATAGGAGTTGATATAATTGTTTTTGAAAGAGCCATACCTTCAATTACTTTAACACGCATTCCCCCACCCGATAGTAATGGAACTACGAGTATTGAATGTTTATTTAGAAATTCGTGAGCATCGTCAACTTCACCAACAAAGACGATATTCCTAAACTTTTTAAATTCATCGATCAACCATTTAGGTGCATTCCTTCCTGCAATGTAGAATTTCAATTCGGTAAAGTCTTTTGAAATATAACGCCACACATTACGAAGAAACCACAATAACCCTTCTTGATTTGGAAACCAATCGAGTGCACCAAGATGAAAAACCGATGGATATTGAATTAAATGTGTTTGTGGTACATATTTGTCGGGATCTATTCCTGTTGGAGAAACCAACATAGGTTTTGTATTGCCAAATTCAGAAAAGAATTTGGCATCACGTTGTGTTATAGGAATAAGTATATCGTATTTATCGATAAAGCTTTTTTCAAAAACTTGAAGACGATTTGTCAATAGTTTAAGATATCGACCTTTCATGTGATTCTTTTCACGTTCTAAACGTCGTTTCCAAATTTCATGTTCAATATTATGTGCCCGATAAGAAATTAAAGCTTTTGAGTATTTTCGTATGGTTTCAATATACGGACAAAGATATAATCCTTCGAGTTGAATTATATCGAACGTTTGCTCTTGTAAAACTTGTATTAAATAATTCTCAAAACCTTCGGAAACAAAACGTTCGGCATTATAAGGTATACTAGAAAAAAAAAGATTTTTAAGTGCATTAAATGCAGAAAGACTAGTATCGAGATTAAATGGTTTGAAGATAATTTTATCTGTTAATTCTCTTGGTAGCTGAGATATATCAACATTGTGTTTTTTTGTATTTAGAGATAATACGGTAACTTGTTGCCCTAGCGAAGCTAAACCCCAAACATGCTGAAATGTAGCTATTGAACCTCCGTCTTTAGGAGGAAAAGGCATTTTATTTGAAATAAAGAGTATTCGCATTTACCACTTTTTTAAATAATACTATGTAAAGATATTATTTACTAGCAAATTTCTTTTCAAAGAAGCTATAAATTTTGTAAACAAAATCAAGATTTACGATTCTTGAATCGCGAGTTGCTTTATAGGTAAAAAATATACCTAATGGTAAAAGTACAGCTGATGCAAACCACATTCCATATAATGCAGATACTTCGCCACTTTTAACATATTTTTCGCCCATCATTGATATAATATAATATAGTAAGAAGAGTACTATAGAAATTACAACAGGCATACCTAATCCTCCTTTTCGAACAATTGCACCTAAGGGGGCTCCAATAAAAAACAGGATAAAACAAGCAGCTGAAAGAGTAAATTTTTTATGCCATTCTGTTTCATGACGTGAAAGCCAACTTCTACGAGAGTCTAAATCGTCTGACATATTATTAAATGCTATTTTAGCACTACGCATTTCATCTAAAGCATTATCTATTGTTTCTATTCGTTTTCGAAGATCAAATCCTTCAAATGTTTTTTTACTACTAATGGCCGAATCTCTATTAAATTTAGTTTTAATTATATTTTTAAAATAGAAAGCGTCGACATTTCTTTTCAACGAATATTTCATTCTATTAACATAATCCTTTTTGAGAGAATCTTTTGCAATTTCTAATTGCTGTAAATTCAACATTTGATAATTATTCTTAAAAAGTTCTGTGCTTGTTCGAGAAAACTGATACCCTGACAGTTCAAAAACGACTTGTTGTTCCGCAAACGATTCTCGTTGATGAGGGAAATTTCGACGTTCTCTATTGTATCTTCCTTGTTCCCTAACTTCTTCATAATGTTCTCCATTATATAAGGTAAAGAAAAGGTATTGCTTATTATCTGAAACAACCATTTTTCCTGAATCGGCAACGGTTACATTAAGGTTTCCATCATTACCTCGATGATCATAAATCATGACTTGTTTCATCATGTTTGTTTTCGAATCTTTATCTTTAACTTTCATAATGATGCCATCAACTCCAGTAAAAAAAACACCCTTTTTAATATTTAATTCTGGTCGTTGTTGTCGCACATCGTAAAGTAGTGCACCCATTTTTAAATTTGTATAGGGAAGAATATTATTCGAAAAGAAAAAGGCAGCAATTGCAACTAAAATATTCAAAAAGATGAGTGGTCTCATTATTCGTTGCAAAGGAACACCTGCAGCTTTTATAGCCATCAATTCATTGTGTTCGCCTAAATTACCAAATGTCATTATCGAAGCAAGAAGAGTTGCTAAAGGTAATGACATTGGTACTAATGCCGCAGAAGCATACCACAACAATTCTGCAATTACAGTCCATTCCAATCCTTTTCCAACAAGATCGTCAATATATTTCCATAAGAATTGCATGAGCAACAGGAAAATACTAACGAAGAAAGTTGCCAAAAAAGGACCTATATAAGATTTAATGATAAAAAGATCAAGTTTTTTGATCATTGAAAGGTTCTTTAGTCGAGATCTTAGTTCGATCCTAACACGTGTTTTAATTCGTGAATTTGTTTATCCCACAATTTGATACTATCCGTTTGTTCATCGCTATATACAAAATCAATAATTACTAACGATAAATCGCTGGTAAGTTCATCAATTGTTATTTTGAATTCAAAAAATGCATGAGGATCTTCATCATCTAACCATTTAAAACGAATAAACTTTAAATCCTTTGTAGCTACAATTTTTGCATTTTGTGGAGCATCGCCCCATGAAAATGAATATACATTTTGTTCTACTAAATTAACTCGATCGGCAAACCATTCTTCAAGACCGGCAGGTGTTGAAAGACGCATAAACAACACTTTAGGTGTGCAATGCATTGGATATTCCATTTGAATTTTGACCTTATCTGCCATGTTTGTTTTTTTATTTATTATTTGTCCGCAATTTAAAAAAAAATAAACAGAAACAATCCCTTTCTTAAAATTAATACTTTTTTAATCCTTTTAGGATGTTTTGTTTTATGACCGCATACGAAACGGTTTTTTATTTCGTTACCTTTGTCTATTATTATTATAAAGTGAAACGCAAATTTGTTACAAACCTAGCTTTACTGCTATTCCTCAATATTTTAATTAAGCCTTTGTGGATTTTTGGAATCGACATGGGTGTTCAAAATTTAACTGGTGCAAATGAATATGGCACCTATGCATCCCTTTTTAGTTTTTCGATTATTCTCAATATTTTATTGGATTTAGGATTAACTAATTTCAACAATAAAAATATTGCTCAACATAGTCAGTTACTGGTGAAATATTTTTCGAACATGGTTGTTATGAAATTTATTTTAGGAGTATTATATGCAATTATATGTCTATCAATGGGCTTTATAATGGGATATGATTCACATCAATTTCATCTTCTCTATTTTTTAATTGGCAATCAATTTATTCTTTCATTTATTCTTTATTTACGTTCCAATTTATCGGGTTTGCATTATTTCAAAACAGACAGTATCATTTCTATTACAGACAGAACTCTTATGTTAGTTATTTGTGGTAGTTTACTTCTCTACCCTCCAACTCGACAACATTTTAAAATTGAATGGTTTATATATTCTCAAACATTAGCATACTCTATTACCTTTTTGATTGCTTTTTTTGTTGTACTTAAACATGCCAAGGTTTTTAAATTTCAATTTGATTTAGCATTTTTGGTTCTCATTTTCAAACAAAGTTATCCTTTTGCATTATTAGTTTTATTAATGAGTTTATACTCTCGAATAGATATTGTAATGATTGAGAGAATGCTTCCTGATGGACGATTACAAGCGGGAATTTATTCTCAAGCATTTAGAATTATTGATGCAGTTTCGATGTTTGCCTTTTTATTTGCTACCCTACTCCTTCCCATTTTTGCACGAATGATTAAATTAAAGGAAAACGTTACTCAATTGGTTCGTCTTTCATATTTACTGTTGTTGGTTCCTACAATTGTGTTTTCATGTGTTTCGGTTTTTTATAGTAATGACCTTATCGGTTTATTATACAAGAACCATGTTGCTGAAGCTGCAAGTATTTATGCCATTTTAATTATTGGATATAATGCTGTTTCTACTTCTTATATATTTGGAACATTATTAACGGCAAACAATAACGTAAAACAGCTCAATTACATGGCATTAATTGGGGTAATTACAAATGTTGTTTTAAATATCATATTCATACCTATATATAAAGCATGGGGAGCTGCGTTTTCAAGCTTAATTACTCAAGGAGTTACGGCATTAATTCAAGCTGTATTAGCTGCCCGTATATTCAAATTTAAAATTGTGATTTCTGATTTTATTAAAGTATTTACCTTTGTTTCAATTATACTGTGTTTGTGCTGGTTAACCTCACACTACATACAACATTGGATGACAGGATTTGTAATCGTTATTGGATTAGGACTTTTGTTTGCATTTGCTCTTAGGATTATCCACATCAAAGCATTGGTTGATATTATTCGATCGGAAGGAGAATAGTTTTATCAATCTTTAATCGACAATACAAATTATATTATTCCAAACTGATATAAAATAAAAAGAGAGAAATCACATTCGTAATTTCTCTCTTTTTATTTTTAACTATTCGAAGAATTAGTTTTTGTTATAACGTTTTCTTTCGTGTTCTTTTAAGTACATTTTACGTAAACGAAGTGCTTTAGGAGTAACCTCTAAAAACTCATCATCGCGAATATATTCCATAAATTCTTCTAACGAGAATTTAGTTGCAGGAGCTATGTTTGTTTTAACATCAGAACCCGAAGCACGCATGTTTGTAAGTTTCTTTCCTGTAACAATATTTATAGTTAAGTCACCTTCACGAATTTGTTCTCCGATTACTTGACCTTCGTAAATATCTTCTCCTGGATCGATAAAGAATGTTCCACGATCTTGTAATTTATCAATTGAATAACCTGTTGCCATTCCTGTTTCAAGTGCAATAAGAGCTCCATTATTACGAGTTCCCATATCGCCTTTCCAAGGTTGGAATTCAACAAAACGATGCGACATAACTGCTTCACCTTCGGTTGCAGTTAATACAAGATTTGTTAATCCGATTAAACCACGTGAAGGAATTCTGAATTCTAAATGGATACGACCATTTTTAGTGTGCATATCAATCATTTCAGCTTTGCGTTGAGCAACTTGTTCAATTACCTTTCCCGAAAATTGCTCAGGAACATGAACAGTAAGTTGTTCAATTGGCTCACATTTTTTACCATCAATTTCTTTGATGATAACTCGAGGTTGACCTAATTGAAACTCGTAACCTTCACGACGCATTGTTTCAATAAGTATTGATAAGTGAAGAATACCACGACCGAAAACTAATAATTGATCAGGTGATTCTGTTTCTTCAATTCTTAATGCAAGATTTTTTTCTAATTCACGATACAAACGCTCGCGAACGTGACGAGATGTAACGAATTTACCATCGCGACCAAAGAATGGAGATGTATTATTGGTAAACACCATCGACATTGTTGGTTCATCTATGTTCATTGCCTTTAATCCTTCTGGATTTTCGAAATCGCAAATAGTATCGCCAATATCAAAACCATCAAGACCAATAACTGCAACGATTTCACCCGTTTGCACAGCATATTTTACTTTTTCTTTTCCAAGACCTTCGAAAATACAAAGTTCTTTAATTTTATTTTTTTGAATTGTACCGTCGCGTTTTACAAGACTAACATTTTGTCCTGCTTGAATAGTACCACGAATAATACGTCCAATTGCAATACGACCAACGTAAGATGAATAATCTAACGATGTAATTTGAATTTGCAATGTTCCTTCTGGGAAAACAGGATCAGGAATGTTTTCGATCATTACATCAAGTAAATGAGTAACATCTTCAGCTGGAGCATTAAAATCAGCACTCATCCAACCTTGTTTCGATGAACCATAAACGGTTTTAAAATCTAATTGTTCGTTGGTTGCATCAAGAGCACACATTAATTCAAAAACTGCATCTTGAGCAGCAATTGGATCGCAGTTTGGTTTGTCTACTTTATTAACAACAACAATTGGTTTCAAATTTAATTCCAAAGCTTTTTGTAACACAAAACGTGTTTGTGGCATTGGACCTTCGAACGCATCCACTAATAATAAAACACCATCGGCCATGTTAAGTACACGCTCAACTTCACCACCAAAATCGGAGTGACCAGGAGTATCGATGATATTAATTTTTTGTCCTTTATAATGTATAGATACGTTTTTTGAAAGAATGGTAATTCCACGTTCGCGTTCTAGTTCATTGTTGTCGAGAATCAGTTCGCCTGTTTCTTCGTTTTCGCGAAACAATTGGCACTGATGAAGCAAGCGATCAACAAGTGTTGTTTTGCCGTGGTCAACGTGAGCAATGATAGCGATGTTCTTAACTTTTTCCATAAATAATTATAATTCAATAAATTCTATTTTAGCTCTTTTGCGAAAAAAGAGTCGGCAAAGGTACGAATATAAATGGAAATTGAATACTAGAAAAAGCAAAAGATGAAAACTAAAAATTCAAAATACTGGTTAATTTTCATACAACTATTACCAACATTACTGATTTCTCAAATATTTTCAAAAAAAGCTTAACATTTATTTTTCGAATTCGCTACTTTTGTAGACTAAGAAAAAAATCATGTACAATGACTAATAATGTTACAATTGACAATTTAGAAGAAGCGAAACCATCGCTCAATTTCCTTGAACAAATTATAGAAGATGATATAAATGCGGGATCCGTACAGCAAGTTGTGACCCGTTTCCCTCCTGAACCTAATGGATATTTACACATTGGACACGCAAAATCTATTTGTTTAAACTTTGGTTTAGCTAAAAAATATAATGGTAAATGTAATCTTCGATTCGATGATACAAATCCCGTTAAAGAAGATGTGGAATATGTTGATTCGATTAAAGAAGATATTAAATGGTTAGGATTCGATTGGGCCGATCAAGAATTTTATGCATCTGATTATTTTGAACAATTATATGATTGGGCTGTAAAATTGATAAAAGATGGTAAAGCATATGTTTGCCATATGACATCGGAACAAATTTCGGAAGGACGAGGTACTCCACAAACTCTAGGTAAATTTAGTCCTTGGCGTGATCGTTCGGTTGAAGAAAACTTGGCTGAATTCACAAAAATGCGTAGTGGTGAATATAAAGATGGTGAAGCTCTTTTGCGTGCAAAACTTGACATGACATCACCAAACATGCATATGCGTGATCCCGCGATGTACCGCATAAAACATGCACATCATCATCGTACAGGAGATAAATGGTGCATTTACCCAATGTACGATTATGCTCATGGACAATCCGATTATATAGAAGGTATCACCCACTCTATTTGTACGCTTGAGTTTGAAGTTCACCGTCCATTATATGAATGGTTCCTCGATCAAGTTTATACACCTGGAACTGTTCGCACAAAACAACGGGAATTTGCTCGATTGAATATCAATTACACCATAATGAGCAAACGCTTTTTACTAGAGTTAGTTCAAAAGCAATTGGTCGATGGTTGGGACGATCCACGTATGCCCACTATTTGTGGATTACGTCGTAGAGGATATACAGCAAAATCGATTCGTGAATTTGCCGAACGTGTAGGTATTGCAAAACGTGAGAATATCATCGACATGGCACTTCTTGAATTCTGCGTTCGTGAAGATTTAAATAAAATTGCCAATCGTGTAATGGGAGTTTTAAATCCATTGAAAGTGGTTATTACAAATTATCCCGAAGGTGGCGAAGAATGGTTGGAAGCAGTAAATAATCCCGAAAATGAATCGACAGGTAAACGTCAAGTTCCATTTTCTCGAGAATTGTATATTGAACAAGACGATTTTATGGAAAATCCACCAAAACAATTTTTCCGTTTATCGCCAGGTAAAGAAGTCCGCTTACGTTACGCTTACTTTATAAAATGTGAAGAAGTTGTAAAAGATGCTGATGGTAAAGTTATAGAAGTACGTTGTACATACGATAAAGAAACCAAAGGAGGAAATGCTCCTGATGGCCGTAAAGTTAAAGCCACATTACACTGGGTTTCGGCTCAACATGCTTTAGAATCGGAAGTACGTTTATATGATAGATTATTTAAAGTTGAAAATCCATCGGATGTAGAAGAAGGAAAAACATATTACGATTATATGAATCCTGAATCGTTGACCATAACAAAGGGATATATCGAACCAATCGTAAAAGATGCAAAGTTGAACGATATTTTCCAATTTGAACGTGTTGGTTATTTCTGTGTCGACAGTAAACATTCGGTTGTTGGAAAACCAGTATTTAATAGAACTGTTACATTAAAAGATACTTGGGCTAAGATTGCTACAAAATAAAAAGAGTATCAATATAAAATAGTAAACCCCCAAGATTATTTCAAATCTTGGGGGTTTCTTTTATCCTTATTTACAATCTATAATTATAGGAAACTTAATAATTCAAAACAACTTGTTTTTTATAAGGTTCCGTTTTCCAACCATTAAAAGCAGGTTGCCAACGATCAAATTTTTCCATTGCTATACGTATTTTTTGCTCAAGTTTTTCATCGGGTTTAGCAAGTTTTACATCAATCATTTGAGTCATTCCACTTTTATTAATCAAAAATTCGATTACAAGCTTATTACCTTTTAATTGTTGTTTATGTGGCTTAAGAACTGCATCAATTTCGTCGAGTAAATCTTTTTGGCCAAACTGATAAACTGCAGGAACTCCAATTAAATAAGTAATACATGAATCTTTTTTCAATGAATCAGAAGTATTCTCTAGGAATATTTGACCTTTTTCGTCGAACCAACCTTTTACTTTCTGACCTTTATTTACGAATACGAAATGTTCTTTGCCTTCTTTTATAGGTTCTCGAACTAAAACTTTACCAGTATCAACTATAAATATTCGATTCCCAACAATAGTATCATTTTTAAAAGCACACATTACTTGAGGTTGTTGGCTTGCATCATAAAACACCCATTTACCTTGTTTCAAGTTTTTAGCATCGAGTCGATTGATTGTATCTTTTCCAATTACCAAACTTTTTTGTGAAAAGCCATGAAATGAAACCACAATCAAACCGATAGCAAAAATATATTTAAGAGTTTTCATAGTTCTATTTTTAAAGCGACATTATATCCAAATGTATGAAAAATATTACGGATTTAAAACTTCTGCCCAAAATTGTTGTAAAAACAGTTCTAAGAAATTATGACGTTGCTCTGCTAACTTCCTACCTTTTTGAGTATTCATTAAATCTTTCAACAATAAAAGTTTTTCGTAGAAATGATTTATTGAATTAGGATTCTCTTTTGATTCGGCTGTATTAGGGAGAACAGAAGTATCATAAAATGGACGACATTTATATCCTCCATAGCTAAAAGCACGTGCGATTCCTATTGCACCAATAGCATCTAATCGATCGGCATCTTGAACAATGGCAAGTTCTTGTGTCATTTCTGTTGGCATTCCTTTTCGAAAAGAAATGTTTTTTATAATAAAGGCGATTGAATCAATATCTTGTTCCAAAACATTTTCTTTTCGCAAAAATGAAGATGCAATCTCCACTCCTTTTTCTTCATCACCATTATTAAATTTTGCATCGGCAATATCATGTAATAAAGCAGCTAATTCAACAACCAAAGCATTACATGTTTCATCTTTCGAAATGTCGCAAGCGTTTTTATGAACACGAAGCGCATGTGAGGCATCGTGTCCCGATTCAGCTCCATTTAAAGATTCGAAAACAAAGTTTTTTGTTTTCTCAATAAGTTCTGTTTTCATTTAATCGTTTTAAAATTTCAAGATCGTATTTCGTTTATTCCAATTCATAGGTTGACGTACATCTAAATCGGCATAATGTTTACCCGAAAAAATAGATTCGGAATGTGTTAATGCTTGCTCTGTACCAGAATAAAACACCATTGGTTTAAGGCATTTTTTCAAAATAGATAGTAATCGTTTTACCTTTTCTAAGTCATTTCCACATTCATACATAATTCTGTTTGTGTCATGATTATCAAGGAAAAGCACTACAGAGAATTTTTTACTATAGCGTTTAAAATGTTTTGTAAGAGCTTTCAATATCTCATTTTCTGTTTTATTCTCTTCTAAAAACATTTTCAAAATAATATTGCGAGCTTCAAAGTCAAGAACTCCATCAATTAAACCATCGTATTGACGTTGAACATTTTCTTGGCTTATTCCAAAATATTTATGAAATAAGGAATGACGGATTCTAATAGTGTTAAACACATTTCGCCTAATACCTTCAATCCATGCTTCTCCAATTAAAATTGCATTTTGATCTTGGAATTTAACAGCCTCATGTAACTCTGCAAGAAACAATCGTGAAACACCAATAATATGATCTATTCGAAAACCATCAAAACCTTTATTAAGCCAGAATAATGTATTCTCAATAAAATATTTTTTTGCATTAGTATCATCAAGATTTATCTTAGCCAATTCTTTAAATCCAAGAAATGACAAATAATCATCATTTGAATCATTAAAATAAAACCAATTTCTATATTTACTTTTTCTATTCTTCTTGGCATCAACAAAATAGGGATGATTAACCGAACTATGATTCGGAACTAAATCGGCAATTATCTTCATTCCTTTTTGATGAACAGATTTTATCAGATTTTCAAGATCTTCTATCGTTCCAAAATGTTCATCAACACCATAATAATCAATTATATGATACCCATGATATGATACACCTTTGTAGAATGGAGAAATCCACAAACAATTTACACCAAGCGATTGTATGTAATCGAGTTTTTCGAGAATACCAGCAATAGTACCTCCAGCAAAAACAGGTTTATCGGCATCTATCATTGAAGTGCCATAAAATCTATCAATCAAAACATGATACATCACTGCATCTGACAACCACGATTTTTGCATAAAATTTGTAAATTCTTTTTTCAAAAATAAAGAAACTATACTAAGATAAAATTTTAATCGTTAAAAAAGCAAAAATTTAAATTTAAACAAAGGAGGTCAAAATGAAAAAGTATGGAATGTCAATCGTTTCAGCAATGCTTGGAAGTCTTTTCACTTTTGGGATTATTGCAACATACTCAAATTACAAATCAAATCACACAGCGTCTAATTTCTGGCCAACAGAAAGTATTCCTGCCAGAAATGCATCTTTCAATGGTCAATCTGGCAGTTCAGGTTCATATCCCGATTTTACAGAACCTGCAGCAAAAGTTATGGATGCAGTTGTTCACATCAAATCAAAACAAATAATTAAACGCCAAGCTCCACAGGGTAATTATTTCATACCAGGAATGCCCGATGATTTATTCCAACAATTTTTTGGTAATCCTTATGGCGGTCGAGGACAACAACAGCAACAACTACCCGATCAGGAACAAATTGGAACTGGTTCTGGAGTAATTATAAAGGCCGATGGCTATATTGTTACCAATAATCACGTAATAGATAATGCAGATGAAATTGAAGTTACGTTACACGACAATCGCACATTTAAAGCAACAGTTGTTGGTACCGACGTTTCAACCGACTTAGCTCTATTAAAAATTGAATCGAGCGATTTGAAATTTATTCCACTTGCAAATAGTGATGATGTAAAAGTTGGTCAATGGGTTTTGGCAGTAGGAAATCCATTTAACCTAAACTCAACTGTTACAGCAGGAATTGTTAGTGCTAAAGGTCGAAACATAAACATTAATAAAGATAAATATGCTATCGAATCGTTCATTCAGACCGATGCTGCTATAAATCCAGGTAATAGTGGTGGTGCACTTTGTAATTTAGATGGTGAATTAGTGGGTATAAATACTGCAATTGCAAGTCCAACGGGAGCATATTCGGGCTATGGTTTTGCCATTCCAGCAAATATTGTTCGTAAAGTAATTGGCGATATCATAGAATTTGGAACAGTTCAACGAGCATTTTTAGGAGTTAGCATTCGCGATGTTAATTCAGAATTAGCGAAACAAAAAGGAATTAACCTATCGGAAGGAATTTATATCGAAGGTATGACAGAAAATAGTGCTGCAAAAAAAGCTGGGATAAAAGTTGGTGATGTTATTACGTCAATTGATGGAATTAAAGTTAATAAAACACCCGAATTACAAGAAGTAATTGGAAAACATAAACCAGGAGATGCTGTTCAAATTAAAATAAACCGCGATGGAAATGAATCGACAATTGCAGTTACACTTACGGGACAAAATGGAACAACAGCAACCGTTACAAAAGATGAAGGCGATATTCTAAAATCATTGGGAATAGCAATTGAAACAATTAGTCCAGAACAAATGAAAAAACTGAATATAGCTGGAGGAATAAAAGTTACTCAAATTAGCGAAGGAATTATAAGTAAGTCAACAGATATGAAAGTTGGTTGTATCATTGTAAAAGTCGATCGTCAACAAATAAAAGACAAAGAACAATTCATAAATCTAATGAAAACGAAAAATGGCGGTGTTTTAATGGAATGTCTATACGAAAAATCGAATGCCCATTATTATTACGGATTCGGTTTATAAAATTAAAAGTCCCGAAAGTTATTCTTTCGGGACTTTTTGTTTATAAAGAAATTACATTAATTCAATTTCAGATATTGAAATATTTTGACCAACTGAAACAAAGAAATCTGAATCACCGAATCGTTCTACAGTTAGCACATGTTTATTCGTTTTATCGATATATTCCCACGATATCAAATCAGTCCATTCCGTTGAATTTTCTATCCTGCTTTTTCCAACACTTTCTCTATCAAATAAATATTGAATATCAGAAAAAAGAATGACTCCAGGAGGAACTTCACTTTTCTTAAATTCTTCTAAAACACCTTCGGCTAAATTTGTAAGAAATGAATCTTTTTTAAAAGATAATAATAATTTATTATCAATTTCTTCGACACATAAATATGCAATTTCTATTTCATTATCAAGGATGAAATCATAAGATACATACGATTCACCCCAATTATATTCAATGATTTTTTTAATAATCCAAATACAATTGCTATACTTCAATCGAAAACCGGCATCAGCTTTCAACAAAGTCGTTTCATTTTCAGTTAAAGAATGCTGTTGCTTTCTTCGGAATAAATTTGCTATCCTCATTTAAAAATGTTTTTCAAATATTACTAATATAGACCTAAAGCTTACTTTAATTCACTATTTTTGGCATAAATATACAAATAATGTTAGCAGTAGGAATTATTATTTCCATTATTCTTCAGTTTAGTGCCGCACTTATGGCATTTAGCCTGATCCGTCAAACGAAATATAATATTTCGTGGATTATGATTTCCATTGCTTTTTTACTCCTTTCAATAAGTTCTAGTTTTGAACTTTTAAAACTATTAAATACCCAACTAAGTAACTCAATAGCAATAATTAGTAATATCATGGGTATTATTATTTCATTGCTTATATTTATAGGAGTAATATTTATAAAGAAAATTTTTAATCTTCAAAAAAGAATTGATGAATTGCGAAAACAGTCCGAAAATCGTGTATTAAATGCAATTATAATTACCGAAGAACGGGAACGACAACGCTTTGCCAAAGATCTTCATGATGGACTTGGCCCCTTACTTTCAATGATGAAAATGAGTGTCTCAGCATTATTAAAATCAGATTTACAAAGTAACGATAAAGAAATCATAGCAAATGTCGATAATTTGGTAACCGAGTCGATAACAGCTATTCGTGAGGTTTCAAACAACTTAAGTCCTCATATTTTAGATAACTTTGGATTGATAAGTGCATTAAATTCATTTGTAGCTAAGATTACCAAAAATAATTCGATACAAATTAACGTTTTCTCCAATCAAACAGATATTCGTTTTGATTACAATAAAGAAGTAGTTTTGTATCGCGTTTTATTGGAACTTATTTCTAACACACTAAAACATTCAGGTGCTCAAAACATTAACATAACCATATTATTTAGTTCGAATCTCGTTTTAGTAGAATATAAAGATGATGGTAAAGGTTTTAATACTGATGAAGTATCAACAACACATTCGGGAATGGGATTATCAAATATTTCATCACGAATAAAATCGGTTCATGGCGAATTAGAAATTCAAAGTAAACCCAACGAAGGTATTTTTGTATTTATAAAAGTTTTTATTTAGAAAAATGGATTCACTAAGTATAATGATTGTCGATGACCATAAACTGTTCAGAGATGGTCTTAAATTATTGCTAAAATCGCAAAGTTTTATTTGTGATATTTATGAAGCCTCAAATGGAATCGAATTCCTTGATTTATTGCCAAAACTAAATCCTGATATTGTAATAATGGATATTTCAATGCCAGAAATGAATGGAATTGAAGCCACTAAACGAGCAATTGAAATGGTTCCAACATTGAAAATTATAGCTCTTTCAATGTATGCCGACGAAGAATATTATAGCAATATGATTTCAGCAGGAGCAAAAGCATTTTTACTTAAAAATGCAGATATTGAAGAAGTTCGAAATGCAATACTTTCGGTTTGCGAAGGTAAAAATTATTTTTCACAGGAAATAATGTACAACTTGGTTAAAAACATACATCAAGTAAAAAAAGTTGCCAATACACCCGAACTTACTGAAAGAGAAATAGAGATTTTGTATTGTATATGTAAAGGTCTTTCAAATCAAGAAATTGGTGATAAGCTTTTTATTAGCAAACGAACTGTAGATAAACACCGTGCGAACATTCTTGAAAAAACGGCTAACAATAACACAGCAAGCTTAGTAATTTGGGCAATTAAAAATGGTATTGTAAAACTGTAAATACTAAAGAAAATAAACATTTAACTAATACTTTTTATCTAAAAATGATTGGTTTAAAGTAAATATTATTAGATTTGTGTAAATATTTAAATTTCTGCTTTGCAAAAAGTTCTTAAAATGAAGAAAATACTTTCGATATTGTTTTTTTGGAGTCTTTCATGTGTTCTATTTGCACAAGATCCACCAGTAGATTTCGCTAATTTTGACATAGTTAATCCTACAGCAAAAACTGTTTGCTTTAAATCTACAATAGAATTTTTAAACAAATCGATACCTGATACAATAACACATACTTATGTTTGGGATTTTGGAGATAATTCAAAAAAGGATACTACATTCTCTCTGCTGCCAAATGTAAAACACACATACACTAAAGATGGTAAGTTTTCTGTAACACTATCAATTATTGATACAGCAAATAATGACACTTTATTATCTCAAAAACAACGATCTAAAGCCATTACAATATACAAACCTACAGCAGATGATTTTGACGTAAAAGTTGATGATTTTCAAACATTTGAATATACTTTTATACCATCTAAATCTTTTGCACCATTTGACTCTTCGGCATGGCAATACGATTGGTATTTTGGTGATGATACATATGTAGAGGATTCTATTATTCCTACAAAAAAATATACAGAAGAAAACTATAAAACTGGCTATAGTGTTAAAATGGTTATTCGACTTAAAGACAATATAAAACTAAGTAATAATAAAACTGCTGAATGCCGTGATTCTATAATTAAAGTAGTAAAAGTACATGATGGATTTTTTAAAGGAGATTCCTCTGTACGAAAAGCATTAATTCCTAATATTTTTACGCCCAATGGTCAACACGATAAATTCACCTTTTCATTAGAAGATACAACTGATGCCAGTTTAATTAAAAACAATGATATTTTTGCAATAAAAACCAATGGTCACAATATTTTCAAATTGTGGATATACAATCGATGGGGGAATTTAATATATAAAACAGAATCTTTTAAAATCGATTGGGATGGAAAATCAACCAATGGCGAAGATGTAAGCTCAGGTGTTTATTATTATGTAATAGAATCAGATGCTTCAGATAAACGCCATAAAACTGCTGGAGTTATTCACCTTTTTAGAGAATAATCGCTGTTTATAATACTTTTGAATGAAAGGCCTTTCATCAAAACTACATTTTACTCTTTATTTTTGGAGTATTACTTTATTTGCAACTTCTATTCATTGGTGGCACTCATTGACTGTAATTATGATGATAATTATTGGTGTCATCTGGATTATTCAACCTAATTTAAGTTCCAAATTACTTCTTACGTTTAAAAGACCATCAATCTTTTTATTCTCAACGATTTTTATATTATCGTTATTTTATCTACCTTTTTCAAATAACATATTGGAATCCCTTAACTATACAAAGTTAGTTCTTCCAGTTTTCTTACTACCACTCTTTATTGAAACATCTCCTAAGTTTACTAGCAAGGATTTTTCAACCATCATTTATCTATATATCCTTTCAACAGTAATTTCAACAATATTTAATCTTATCCATTTCATAAAAGATTATAATTCATTTACAGATATTCGATCAATTTCTTTTTACATGTCGCATATTAGATATTCCTTATTTATAACTATAGCAATCTTTTCATGTATTTATTATCTATTCATAAATAGAACAAAAGGCATTTTAACAACAGTTTTATTATCACTTTCATTAGCATGGTTGATCCTTTTTATATTTATACTACAATCTGTTACTGGTATAGTTATCGTATTTTTTATTCTCTTTCTATTACTTTGTATAAAAATATACAAGAGCAAAAGCAATATAAATCGTTTAATAATAATTACATCTGTTTTAATTATTATTGCTTCAATTAGCTGGAATCTATTGAATTTAATTAATGAATTTACAAATGTAAAAAAAATAGAAATTAAAGACAGAGAAAAAAAGACTCCTTATGGAAATGAATACACCTATAATGATAAAATTCGAGTACAAGAAAATGGAAATTTTGTTTATTACTTTTTTTGCGAAAAAGAATTACAAGAAACATGGAACTCAATAAGTTCAATTAAATATAACGGATTAGATAAGAAAAAACAACCCATAAATTTCACTTTAATACGATATTTAACATCTAAAAATTTAAGAAAAGACAAGGATGGCGTCTTAGCACTTAATGCTCATGACAGATTAAATATTGAAAATGGAATAACTAATTACAAACACGACAACATATTTTCTTTCGACAATAGGATATATGAAATTATATGGGAAATAGACTCATATAGGAGAGGAACAAACCCCTCAGGACATTCAATTACTCAGCGTTTTGAGTTTTGGCGTTGTGCAAAAGCAATAATTTCAGATAATTTTTTCTTAGGAATAGGTACTAGCGATTTCGACAAAATAGTTCAAAAATATTACATAAAAATAGATTCAAAACTGCCAATTAATAAACGTTATTCTCCCCACAACCAATATTTCACTTTCATGATTAAATTTGGATGTATTGGATTACTACTTATAATTGCAGGAATATTAGCTACTGTAATATTTGAAAAAAAACAAAAAGATTACTTTGTATTAATACTTTTAACTATCCTCTTTATATCGATGATAAATGAAGATACTCTTGAAAGGCAACACGGAATTGTACTTTTTGCTTTTTGGGGTGCATTATTTATTTTTGGAAGAATTGATAAAAAAGATGACCCTACAATTAAAGAAGAGAATGAAGAGCTTTCGGAATAAATGTAATAATATCTCCAGCATTTAAACTATATTCAGTAAGTTCCTTAGAGGCTAAATCACCAGCTAAACCATGAATATAAACGCCAAACAAACATGCTTCTTGTGTATTATATCCTTGTGCTAAAAGACCTGCAATAATTCCCGATAATACATCGCCAGCTCCTGCAGTTGCCATTCCTGGATTTCCAGTTGAATTAAAAAACACCTCGCCTTGAGGAGTTGAAATACTCGTTCTATGTCCTTTTAATATGATATAAATCTGAAACTTTTTAGAATATTCAATTTGCATTTGTAGACGAGAAACTGAATCAATTGAAGTACCAAATAATCGTTCAAATTCCTTAACATGAGGAGTTATAATTGTATGTTGAGGAATTTTAACTAAGGCATTTTGTAAAGCAATACAATTTAATGCATCAGCATCAAGAATCAATGATTGCTTTGTTTTACTAATAAAATCAATTAATGCTAACTGTGTTTGAATTTCTGTTCCAATTCCGGGACCTATGCATACTGAATTTATTTTCAACAACTCTGGTATTTCTGTAATTTCATAAACACCCGTATCTATATGAGCCATTGCTTCGGGCACTGAAATTTGTAGGATGTCAACACCACATTCGGGAATATGGGCAGTAACTAAACCAGCTCCAATTCTCAAACTTGCTTTTGTGGATAGAATACATGCCCCCATTTTACCTCGACTTCCAGCAACAGTTAACACATGTCCAAATGTTCCTTTATGTGCAAATCGTTCCCGTTCTTTTAATCGAATATCATTCGAAGTAGTATAGGTATATGGCGTTTTGAGTTGATCAATAATCGTTTTATGTAACCCTATTGGAATTATTGAAAGTTTACCTATATCTGTTCCAATCTCAGGTAACATAAATGCCAATTTAGGAAATTCTAAGGTAAAAGTATAATCTGCTTTTACAACTACAGATGTATTTGGAGATACATTCAAATCAGCATTCATTCCCGAAGGAATATCAATCGAAATAACTTGTGCTAATGCTTTGTTTATTGATTCAACAATTTGTAGTTCAAAGCCCGCAATAGGTTTTGAAATTCCGGTTCCAAATAATCCATCAATAATTACATCAAAGTTATTTTCACTAGAATGTAAAAATATTTCAATTGGATTAGCTTCAAGCTGTGAAAGATAAAACTGAGTTTCTGGCTTACAAACTGATGAATCGTAAGAATAAACGATAACGGCATAACCATTCGTTTTTAAAAGTATAGCCAATGCTAAAGCATCACTACCATTATTGCCTTTACCTGCAATTACTGCAATTCTCTTTGTTTGATCGACTATTTTTTTAAATTCAACAAAAAGAGCTTTTGCAACTCGTTCTATTAGTTTAATTGAACTTATGGGCTCATTTTGAATTGTATATGAATCTATTTCTCGAATCTGAGCAGTCGTAAATAATTTCATAATTTGCTCAATTAAGTAATATCGCTTTATTGTAAAGTTGACATAGGAATAGTAACGGTAAACTTCACACCTTCACCAACAACACTATCTAATGCAATTTCTCCACCTAAACGCTGGGTTATAATATTATAGGTTATATTCATCCCCAAACCAGTACCTACTTGCATATTAGTAGTAAAAAATGGATCAAATACTTTTGAAATATTTTCTTTGGGAATTCCTTTACCATTATCGGTATATACAATGTGCAACAATCCACCTTGAATATATGCTTTTACCTTCATTTCACCTTCTTGACTTTCGTCAAATGCATGCATTAATGAATTATTAATAAAGTTTGTAATTACCTGATAGTATGATCCAGGATAACTATTAAGTACAATATTTTCGGGACAATCGAGAACTACTTTTACTGGACGCACCTTAATTTTAGGGCCAAGACTACGAACAATGTCATTAAGATATTCTAGTAGATTGAATACTCGTTTTTGTTCGGTCATATTATCAACAGAAACTTGTTTAAAGCTCTTAACAAGTTCTGCAGTACGATTAAGATTAGAAAATATAAGATCACAAGCTTGCTTTGTTGTTTCCAAGTATGCTTGCAATTCGGTCATTGTCATTTTCTTTGAAGTAAACGATGATTCCAAATTCTCAGTTTTGGTAACCATCGACGATGAAGCAGCAATACCTATTCCAACAGGTGTATTTATTTCGTGAGCAACACCAGCAACCAAACTTCCTAATGCAGCCATTTTTTCAGAATCAACCAGTTTACGCTGTGTTGTTTGCAATACTTGCAACGTTTGATCTAAATGTTCTTTTTGCTTTTCGAGTTCTTCTTTTTGCTCTAACACATAATCGCGTTGATCTTGTAATTGATCTCTTTGTTCTTCGATTTCTTTTTTCTGAGCTAAGATTTCAGCTTCAGCTTTCTTAATAACAGTAATATCAGCATCAATCGAAACTAATTTCGAAACTTTTCCATTTGAGCCCAAAATTGGAGTTAAAGTAACATTAACCCATATTTGTTCTCCCTTTTTATTTGATGAAAGCAGCTCGTAACTTTGAGTCTCTTGATTATTTTTACAAGCATCAAATTTATCCTTTATATATTGAGGAGTTTTGGGACCAATCATATTAGGACTAATTTTAGTCACTAATTCGTCATAAGTAAAACCAAATAAACGAGTAAAGCCTTCATTCACCCATTCAAAATTTCCATCCGAATCCATTATGATTACGGCATTATCGGTTTCACTGGCTACAATCGATAATTTCTGTAATTCTAAATTCGACTGTTCAAGAGCTGTTGCTTGTGTTGCAATAATTTCATTTTGCTCTTCTATGTTTTTATTCCTATTGTCTAATAAAATACTTGCACGCTTTTTAATTTTGTAACGAGCCAATACCAATAATGCTACTAACACAAGGAATACCAACATGCCAATAGCAGCAAAAATCAAATTTCGTTGATACTTACGCTTCTCTCTTAATATTTTAATTTCCTTATTTTTTATTGTAGACTCATATTCCGAAAATAATTTCTGCATTTGAATTTCGTGACTTAACATAAGAACTTGCTTTCTTGCCTTTTCGTTGTCATCTTGAAATTCCGAAATTTGTCTTCCATCTTCATCAAGCAATAATGAATAGTTTGAACGAATAAACTTTTCGTAATATTCAAATGCCTTTTCATCATTGCCCATTTGTTCGTATAGTTCCGACAATGATTTATAATTACTTGCTAAAACATCATTATTCTCAAGCTTTGTAGCACGATTGATACTTTGATTAAAATAGCTTAATGCTTTATCTGTTTGCGATTTCTTTCTATAAACATTTCCTATGTTATGTTCAGAAATGGCTATTCCTGCTTCATCTTTAATTTTTGTTTTAAGCTGTAAAGAGTTTAAATAATATCCAAGAGCTTTGTCCAATTGGCCTGTTTCAAAAAACACATTACCAATATTATTCAAAAAGATTGACCGTGATTTTAACTCAAAGGGTAAAGAATCGTTAATAGCAATAGCTTCACTAAACGAATGTATTGCACTTTTATAATCTCTTTTAAAGAAATAAATAACTCCAATATTATTAAGTGAAGATATTTCATCCTTTTGCTTTCTCAACATTCTATCGTACGTCAACGATTTGTTAAAATAAACGAGTGTGCTGTCGTAACTTTTATCTTCAAGATAAATTGTACCTATGTAATAGTTTACTTCCGATAAACCAGCAGTATCGTTAAGTGCATTAAGTATATCTAATGATTTTAAGAAAAAGACTTTTGCTTGCGTTAAACGAAAGGTATTGAAATACACAA
>Ga0302286_10000797_pt1 | contig 24694 bp, 18 predicted proteins | sample III_Fen_E2_3_FD_198765 | JGI IMG/M metagenome (GOLD analysis project Ga0302286, IMG submission 198765) | Peat permafrost microbial communities from Stordalen Mire near Abisko, Sweden - III_Fen_E2_3 | ecosystem: Environmental > Terrestrial > Soil > Wetlands > Permafrost | place: Sweden: Abisko...
CAAAAACCCAGCATGATGTTGCTCATTTATGGACCCAAACCCGCCATACGGATTTCCATATCTGCACCGCTGTAACTTATGAAATTTATAAGAATAATGAGCATCTGAATATTAACCCTATAAAAATAGAAAAGGAAAAAATTGCAGGATTTAGTGTTGGAGCTGACGTAAAAACAGGTGATACTCTTCGATTAAATAAATATTTATCAATTCTCAATTCATTGAATCATCCACGTACAGAGCTGACAGAACAAGCCTGCGTCCAGGCATTGGAATCTAAACAAAAAGGATGGAATAAATTGTTTGAAGAACATAAGGTTGCAATGGCAGAAAAAATGGAAAGCTAAACTTCAGTCAATAATGACATTTTAGAAAGATAACTGACCTTTTTTATTAAGAATTTTCAGGTTATAGAATGATAAGTTATTGATAATAAGTAATGAAGTCTGATGAATTGCGGACGGACTATTTTTTAATTCACTGATCTCCGCATTCCAGTTCAGAAATGTTCTATAATTGATTTTGGATTGGTTTTAGGTCGGTTTTGCATCCGAGGCTAATACGATTCACTACTAATATCTGATTGCTATAAATGCCATATACCTTTATAGATATATGGTTGTATTATGGCTAATAAGTGAATGTGTTATGGCTGATAAGTGGCGATACCTACGGAACCAAGACGGAACCAAGACGGAACCAAGACCAAATCAAAAACGGGATAGAAGTATAATATAGATTATAGGAAGGGAAAAGTCGTTTATTGTTTTAAAGTTTGCGGTTTTTAGATGATCGATAGATGCTTTTTTAATTTGCCGGATACGAATAATTCATGAAAAGCGACTGGAAATTTCAAAATTTTAAATAGCAAGTTAAACTGTCGTCTTAATTGCTTATTCGGTTACAAAAATAAATATTTGAACTCAGATTTCAATGCAAGTTTGAAAAAAAGCAGTAAAATATTTTTAGGAAATGTTAGTCCTATTCAAAACAAAAATTAAGGGGTTAATTTACATACCTAGAAGGTATTCAGTCAGTGGTCTCAAAAAAACAGATATGATAAAAAAGTATTTTTTATTACCGATAGTATTTATTTGCTTAACTATTCATCTTAACGCAAAGGATCAGAAATGGGTTCAACGGGTTGAGCCTACTAACTGGTGGACTGAAATGAATCAGCAGGAGTTTCAGCTAATGCTGCAGGGTATAGATTTGCAATCGGCAGTAATATCCATCCATCAGGCAGGTATTACTATTGTGAGAAAAGAGACAACCGATAATCCGAACTTTGTTTTTTTATATCTGAGCGTAGCAAAAGAAACATTGCCCGGTAAATTTACGATTGAATTGAAGAAGGGAAGAAAAATCCAGACTGTTGTTTATGAGTTGAAAAAAAGAAGATCAGAATCGTCTGTCCGGAAGAGTTTTACTGAAGCTGATGCCTTGTATTTGCTTATGCCCGACAGGTTTGCTAATGGGAATAAAGAGAATGATTCCATTCGTGGCTATTATCAGGGAGTGCATAGAGAGATTCCTGGTGCTCGTCATGGTGGAGACATAGAGGGAATTATCAGGAATGTCCCTTATCTTGCCGGTTTGGGTATTACTGCCTTGTGGGCAACTCCCCTTTTGGATGATAATGATACCCAATATTCCTACCATCAATATGCCTGTACCGATTATTATAAAGTTGATCCACGCCTGGGGAAAAATGAAGATTATTCCAGGCTTTCAGAAGTATGTCATTCCAACGGTTTAAAACTGATCATTGATGTTGTTCCGAATCATTGCGGCTCAAACCATTGGTGGTTGAAAAACATGCCAGCAAAGGACTGGTTTAACACCTGGCCAACATACACCTCGTCCAATTACCGAATGACAGCATGGACTGATCCGCATGCAGCAAAAGCTGATTTAATCAGGCTGACGAAGGGTTGGTTTGCTCCAAACATGCCTGATTTAAATCTACAGAACCCACTGCTTTTCGATTATCTGAGTCAGGTTTATATTTTCTGGATAGAAACTGCCAATATTGATGGAATGCGGGTAGATACGTATCCATACAACGATATTAAAACGGCGGCAAAGTTTATTCAAACCATCAGGAGCGAATATCCGAATATGAATGTTGTTGGTGAATGTTGGGTTAAATCGCCGGCAGAAATTGCCTATTATCAATCGGGGAATAATAATAAAGATGGATTCGATTCAAGGTTGACAAGCGTGATGGATTTCTGCCTCAAGGATGTTTTCAGTTCGGCATTCAATGAACCCGATAGTTGGGACACCGGAATGTCGCGTTTTTACTCGCTGTATGCACAGGACTTTGTATATTCAAATCCATCAATGATTATGAATTTTCTGGATAATCACGATATTGACAGATATTCAGTTGTTGTAAAAAGGGATATTCGTAAATATAAAATGGCATTAGCTATGTTGATTACTGCACGGGGTTATCCTCAACTCTATTATGGCACTGAAATCATGTTGGATGGAAAAGCGGGAGATTATCAGGGCCATCGATTTGATTACCCCGGTGGGTGGATCACTGATGAAAGAAATGCATTTACAGCACAGGGAAGAACAAAAGCTGAAAATGAAGTGTTTAAGTATCTGAAAAATTTATTGAATTATCGTAAGCACAACTCTGTGTTACAAAATGGATCCATGAAGCAGTTTGTCCCTGAAAATGGAATCTACGTCAGTTTCAGGTATAACACTGAAAAAACAATAATGATTATCGCAAATAATAATGAGCAAGATAAGGAGTTAGATGTATATCGTTTCAATGAAATGATAGCCGGGAAATCTTTCGGGATTGAAATTACAAATTCTAAAACCTATTCTCTAAAAAGTCCTGTGACAATTCCTGCTAAGACCGTTTTAATTCTGGATTTAAAGTAAGAATTCATATAGTCGATATTTATTAATAACCTGTTATACCTATAGATATGAAAAAGACATCATTAAAAGAATGGATCAATAAATTAAAATTGGTTCTTGTGCGATTTCCTTTCACCCTAATCTTTCTGATTGGTTTATCCATCCTTTGTTTTTTGTCAATTCAAAAAGTGAAAGTTGAAATAAAAACTGGTTTATGGGCTTTTTTTGTATTGGGAACTCTTTTAAATGTTGCCGTTTCGTTATATCTGGAAGAATTTAAAAAGTGGCATCTCAGGATTTTGTTAAATGTCCTTTCAATAGTTTTACTGGCAGTTTATTGTTTCACGTTACCGGAAAAGCTTTTCGAATATCAGCATTATCAATTGATTGCTTTTGGAACAGTATTCGTTTTATCTGCCTTTTTTGTTTCATTTCTGAAGAAAAATAACGAAATCCCTTTTTGGAATTTTAGTCGTGACAGCATAATTGACATGTTCATTACGTTTGTTTTCTCAAATGTATTGTTCGCCGGAATAAGCCTTGCTATTTTATCACTCGATAAATTGTTTGCTATACAAATCAATAAAGAGATCTATTCGAACCTGGCGGTGGTATGTTATGTGATTTTTGCACCGGTCTATTTTTTGTCAAATATCCCATCGGAGTCAGAAAAAAGGAATCAGGAAATTTCTTTCAATAAAATATTGAAAATTTTCGGATTGTATATTTTACTTCCTATTTTAGCTGCTTATACCCTCATTCTATATGTGTATCTTTTCAGGATAATTATTAAATGGGAACTGCCAAACGGATGGGTATCAACATTGGTTTCAGTACTTGGAATGGTTGGTTTATTATGTATCATCATTCTATACCCTCTCCAACGAATGAAAGAAAATAAACCGGTTGAAGTTTTCTCCCGGTACTTTCCGGTACTGTTATTCCCGTTGTTAGTACTTATGTCTGTTGGAATTTTTCGAAGAATCGGTGATTACGGATTGACTATCAACCGTTGTTATGTTTTCATACTGAATTTTTGGCTGTTTCTGATCAGTATCTACCTGTTGCTCTCTCAATCAAAACACGTAAAATGGATTGTCATTTCGTTTGCCCTGGTTGCATTCTTTAGTTCTGTCGGACCCTGGAGCGTATATCACATTACCAAGCGCTCACTGACTACCCAATTGGAAAAACAACTCAATGATGCACATTTATTAAACAACGGTAAAATAATTATAGCCAAAGATCGAACTTCGAAAGTAGATTCAATAACACAAATTAAACTGGTTGGAGCCATACAATATCTTTCGAAAACCTACGGGAATGAAAGTATTCAGAAGTTTTACCCAATTTCAATAAAGGATAAGTCACAAACAGAGATCCTGGCACTGACTAAAATGGAGAACTTCACGAATAATCAGCAATTTTCTTATATCCATTTAAAAAATCAATCAGTATATGTAGATACTGACCAATACCATTCATTTCTGTCATTATATATGTTTGGGGATCAAAACATGAAATATGAAGATGAAAAAGTAGTTGTTAGCATGGAAAATAATAAGTTGATTATTAAAAATAAATTGAAAGAAATGTCCGGCTTTTCAATTTCGTTGAACGATATATTAAAAGCAATTGTGAGAGAAAAAACAACAAACAATGATGATGAATTTACGAAAGAAGAGTTAACGATACAAGGTAAAGACTATAAATTGATAATAACATCTGTCAATGTGATGTTTGATAAAATACATGATAAAATAATAATTTCAAATTTCAAAGGATATCTTTTCTATTGACAACTGATCTTACTAATAATCTACGAAAAAATAAAGTATGAAAAACCAATTGTATATTATCCTGTTGATTGTTCTCGGAAGTACAGCCTGTAAACAATCAAGTCTCGATTTTCCTTCGGATTCGGTAAATAATAAAAACCTCAATTCGCTGTTGACACTGAAAATCGGTAACAATGTTTTGTCACTTCAGGATTTTATAATGAATCCTTCTGAAATTGATTCAATAACCAGTTCATCGACTAAACTTGTATGCCGGATTGATAGTCATCGAGTGAATGCAGAATTAGTAGTATTGCCTGACATGGAGCATTTTGTTGATGTGAAACTCTGGACAAAAGGGATTCCATATTCAGTACCCTGCCGCAAAACTGATAAGCTGGATTATAAGTTTACATTCAATCCGCAGGGTAAAGCCTACAAAAAGGTACAGATTGCAGGACAAATGAATGACTGGGTTCCAGCGTTATCTCCTGATTTGAAACTGAACCAGAAAGGCGTTTACGAAGTAACCTTGAATTTAAGTCCCGGCACTTATTTATATCAAATGAGCCTGGATGGACAACAGAATCATGATGCGAATAATCCCAGCAAAGTGGATAACGGATATGGAAAATTCAATTCAATTTTACAGGTAGCAGGTCAAAAAGATAAATTACCTATCCTATATACCTCTGAATTTACAGGAAAAAACATTACACTATTGGTTCAGCAGGAAGCAAGTCATGTATTTGTATATTTCCAGAATTACCGCTTGCCGGATAAATTTATCAAACGCGAGAGAGGTAAAATTATTTTTGATATTCCTGCTGAAGCCGGTAAACAGGACCGTTCCTTTATGCGGGTATGGGCTTCAAATGATTTTGGGGTAAGCAACGATGTCTTGATTCCATTAGAAAAAGGAAAAGTACTGACCGATTCAAAAGACATCAGACGAACGGATAAGCGGGCTCAGATCATCTACTTTATGTTGGTCGATCGTTTTAAAGATGGAGATAAAACAAATAACCATCCCATGAACCGTCCGGATGTAAATCATAAAGTAGATTATTGGGGAGGCGATTTAGCCGGATTGCAACAAAAGATTGATGATGGATATTTCGAAAAACTGGGAGTGAATACGTTGTGGATATCACCACTGAATCAGAATCCGACTGAACCTTACGGCTATTATGCACCCATGAAAACAAAATTTTCAGGGTATCATGGTTACTGGCCCATATCCTCTTCAAAAGTAGATTTCCGTTTTGGTACCAATACTGAATTCAGGAACCTGGTCAGCGATGCCCACAACAAAAATATGAATATCCTGCTCGATTATGTAGCACATCATGTGCACATTGATCATCCTTTTTATAAACTCCATCCACAGTTTACGACTTCCTTATACCTCCCGGATGGTACTATGAACACCGAACGTTGGAACGATTACAGACTTACTACCTGGTTTGATACTTTTTTACCAACCATCGATTTTTCGAAACCTCAGGTAGTGGATATGATGACTGATTCGGCTATGTTCTGGATAAAAGATTTCAAAGTCGATGGATTCCGTCATGATGCGTGTAAACATATTCCCGAGCAATTCTGGCGTGAGCTGACCCATAAAATTAAAGTCCAGAATAATGGGAAAAGTCTTTACCAAATTGGCGAAACATACGGCAGTCCGGAATTAATCAGCAGCTACCTGACAACAGGAATGCTTGATGGACAGTTCGATTTTAATGTTTTTGATATTGCCAATACCACTTTTGCGGGAGTTGGGGGAAGCAACCTGCAACAGGTCAATACCATTCTGAATTCAAGTTTATATACTTATGGAAATCATAATTTAATGGGCAACATTTCGGGGAACCAGGATAAACCAAGGTTCATGGCTTATGCTTCGGGAGACTTGAAATTCGGAGAAGATTCTAAAACTGCGGGTTGGCAACGTGTGATAGGCATAACCGATTCCACTGCGTATGATAAATTGCTGTTAATGCAAACTTTTAATATGACAATTCCGGGAATTCCTGTTATTTACTATGGTGATGAGATTGGTTTAACCGGAGGAAATGACCCGGATTGCCGAAGAATGATGAAATTTGATGGATTGAATAACCGGGAAACAAATCTTCGGAATAAAGTTTCGGTATTGACTCATTTAAGAAAAAATAATCCGGTACTGGTTTATGGCGAATTCATCAATATTCAGACGAACAAAGATAATTGGGTGTATGCACGGAAGTATTTTGATAAAAATGCGATTATTTTCATTAATAATTCAGCTAAACCAAAATTATTTGAAATTTCAATTCCCGATCTGTTGAATACAGAAGGACTCAAATCAATTTTTAATCGTAAATTTGCAATCTCTAATCACAAAATAAGCATTCAATTGCCGGCTTACAGTTCTGAGGTTTTATTGTGATTTAGAGCCAAGAGCCAAGAGCCAAGAACAAAGATCAAAGAACAAAGAACAAAGAGCAAAGGCATTAGACACAAAGCAAGTCATCAAACACTAAACACAAAACACAAAACACTAAACGCCAAACACTAAACACCAAACATCAAACACTAAACACCAAACTCATCTATATGATTCAAATTAAAAACAGTGAATTAGCTGCAGCAGCTGAAAAAGGAATGGACGAATTTTTACAGGTTTTCACTGATGCTTATCTACTTGCCGTAGGTGGTAAATTGACTGCAGAAAATATGCCATTACTGAATGGGAGTCAGCATACTTTGTTGGCCTATCATTTTTTTACCAAAGAAATGAGTGAAGGTGGTTTCGTACAACTAATCCAAAACGGATATGGTGGTTATATATTTTCAAATCCATTTGCTAAAGCCATAAAACAGTTTGGAGCGATAGAACTGGCTAAATTAATTTACAAAGCAAAGGAGATTTACGATCCAAACAAAGAAAAACTCGAACGCGAAACAACCGACGAGGAATTTAATGCGCTATATGTCGATTTTGAGGAATTTGATGAACTGGAAGAAATCTATTTTGATATTGAGGAAAAGCAAACTGCTGCTGTTGCGGCGTATGTCGATGAACATATAGTCGATTTTGCTGAGATTGTTTAGGTATCGTCATTCGTTAATTGCAATAAAGCTCCCAAAGTTGTATCATTCAATTTTGGGAGCTTTATTGCAATTATTTGTTTAACAGACTTTTTTTTTTATTCGATTTATATTGTTTAAAATATTGATTATTAAAAAGTATATTGTAAAAATCATTCATGTCTATGAGCACAAGAAGTCTTATTCCTAAAGCTATAAAGTGGGTTTCTAAAATCAAGTGGGTCAGGAGAACTAAAATGTTTTTTTCCAAAAAGGACAATCAGTTTAAAATTCCACATTATAAAACAAATTGTTTACATAGTAATTAGTACCAAATAGTAATTTTGTGTTCTTGAAATTATTATAAATCAGTTAACCCAAAAATAAACAATACAAAAAGGATGATGAAAAGATTACTAATTAGTATGGTTTTTGTTATAACCTCTGCACATATGTGGGCTCAATCAGTTGTTATCAAAGAATCGGCAGGTTGGCTTGAATCTGCTTATGTAAAATGGGAGCCTGTTACAGGTGCCACTAGCTACAATGTCTATTACACCGGTATGGGCATAACCGACAGGAAAATTGATACCCAACTTATCCGCAGTTATGGCACTTATTACCGTGCCGATGTCCCGGGACTTGCAGCCGGTACTTATACCCTTAAAATTATTCCTGTTATCTCAGGAATAGAAGGGATTGCAAAGTCGACAGAAACACTTACTGTATTATCCTATGATCGTAATGGCTTTGCATTTAACGAAGGACGCGTCCCTGGTGCATATAAAGCAGATGGAACACCCAAAGATGGAGCGGTAATTCTTTATATCACACAAAAAACCAAGGATAATATTTCTATGACGGTAACCGGTGCAAATGCCAATCCGTGTGTAGGATTGGAGAATATTATGGAGGCTTTTGGAAAAGGAAAAGATCCCCGCCCTTTGATTGTTCGTTTAATTGGAAATATTACCGACTATGCTGTTATGGCGGATGGGGATATTCTAATTACAAATAACCAAAGCGTATCAAGTTATATTACAACTGAGGGTGTCGGTGACGATGCCGTTTGCAACGGCTGGTCATTTCGAGTTAAAGGAGCAACAAATGTTGAAATAAGAAATTTGGCGGCGATGAATTGTAACAGTACTGCCGGGGACGATTTCGGATTACAACAGGATAATAGTTATGTATGGGTTCATAACTGTGATATGTTCTATGGCGATACAGGTAGTGACGCAGACCAAATCAAGGGGGATGGTGCTATGGATATTAAAGGATCGACTTATGTTACAGTATCTTATAATCACTTCTACGATAATGGAAAGAGCAGTCTTTTAGGACTGAACGAAAATACTGCCACCGGTTTGTATGTTACCTATCATCATAACTGGTTCGATCACTCCGATTCCCGTCATCCGCGTGTGCGATTTTATACAGTTCACTTTTATAATAACTATTTAGATGGTATTTCAAAATACGGTGCAGGTTCTACTATGGGTTCCTCGTTGTTTGTAGAGGGTAATTATTACCGCAATGCCAAGCACCCAATGATGACCTCGATGCAAGGTACAGATGTATGGAACTCTGGCACACAAAAGAACGATCCGGGTAATATGGGCACCTTCTCAGGGGAAGATGGAGGTACTATTAAAGCATTCAACAATACATTTGATGCTTCAACCGGGACTAACAATATGCGCTTTGTTGCTTATGGTGATCCTGATCCGGCTTATAATATTTCAGGTATTATCAGTTCGACTACCGATTTTGATGCTTACCTGGCTAAAATGCGGGATGAACAGGTACCTGCTACTGTGAAATCGTTTCAAGGGGGCAATGTCTATAATAATTTCGATACCAATCCGGCATTCTATGTGAAGAATTTTGTTCCGGATGCACCCGATGTAGCGGTAGCTAAAGATACAATTTATGCAGGACGTATTCAAGGAGGCGATTTTAAATGGCATTTTAACAATGTTGTAGATGATGCCTCGTATCTTGTAAATGCTCCATTAAAAGCTGCGATTACGAATTACAAAACTAAATTGGTTTCAGTACAGGGTGAAGGCAGTCAAACACTCACTTCATCTGCCAATACCAGCCAAACTGTGATGAGTGGTACCGCAATTAGCACCATCGTATTTACATGGGGTGGTTTAGCAATTGATGCTACTGTTACCGGATTACCAGCTTCAGGACTAAGTTTTGTGAAAGATGCCTCATCCCGGACAATCACTATTTCGGGCACTCCAACGGCTACCGTATCTTATTCTATTGCTACCATTGGTACTGAAGGTACAACGGCAACAGGATCGGGAATTATCACAGTCACACCTTTAAGCAGTCAAACGCTCACGTTACCTGCTAATATCAACCAAATTGTATCGAGTGGTACCGCAATTAGCCCAATAGTTTTCACCTGGGGAGGTGATGCAACAGATGCTATCGTAACAGGATTGCCAGCATCCGGACTAAGTTTTGTTAAAGAGCCTACAGCACAAACAATCACTATCTCGGGGACTCCAACAGCTACAGTATCTTACTCCATTGCCACAATCGGTACTACAGGTACACCGGTTACAGGCTCGGGAACCATCACCGTAACTCCTTCAACCGCAGGTAGTATGGTACAAAATTTTACAACATCCGGCAAAAATAGCACTTTCTATACCATTTCAGGAAATATGCAGTCATCACCCGGTACTGTTAACTATGCAGGGTTGACACTAACGCAGTGTTTGAAAATGGAATCCACTACAAGTATTACCTGTACTACAACACAAACAGGTACCCTAACACTTGTATTTGATGCCAGTTTTGCAGGAACGGTAAAAGTGAATGCTGTAAGCTATACTGCTACAGCAGGAATCGTTACAATAACAATTCCTGCAGGTTTTGTTACCATCGCCAAAGGATCTACTACGAACCTTTACTACATGAGTATTGCGTACAACATTACCACCGGAATGAATGATGCCGAATTCTCAGTACTGAAACTATTCCCTAATCCGGTATTAAACAACTTGTCTATTTCTTCAGTTGCTGAAGTAAAGAAGGTTGAGATTTACAGTTTGAACGGTGTTTTGGTGAAAAAGGAAGAAGGAAGTATTAAAACATTGGACATGAGCCAACTAATTAAAGGAAGTTATTTGGTAAAAGTTTATACTATCCATGGTCTCTTCACTCAGAAGATGATTAAAGAATAATCGCAGTAATTCATACTATTACCAGTATTCAGAAGAGGGTGTTCAACATAGTTGGACACCCTCTTCTGAATACGTCTGCGATAGCAAATGCTGTTTTATTCTTTTATTCCAGGAGTTCTTTCACTTTTTCTAAATCATCGGGTGTATCAATGCCAAAAGTTTCAACATTGGTATAACCTACTTTAATCCGGTAACCATTTTCGAGCCAACGGAGCTGCTCCAGCGATTCGGCAATCTCGAGGGGTGATTGTTCAAGCACTGTCAATTCGCTTAAAATATCGGCTCTGTAAGCGTAAATTCCCACATGTTTCAGGTAAGTGTGCTGCGAAATCCAGTTTTCTGTTTCTGACCCTCTTTTAAATGGAATAACAGATCGACTGAAATACATAGCTTCATTCCGGGAATTAACAACAAGTTTCGGATTATTTGGATTCGACAGGCAATTAAAACCGTCACTTTCAGTCACTCTCTTTGCCAGGGTTGCAATCTGTGTGTCCTGATCTTCAAAACAGGTTAGTATTTCACTGATTTGTTCGGGTTGAATAAACGGTTCATCACCCTGAACATTAACTATCACATCAAACCATTCAGCAAGTTTGGAAAAGGCTTCATAGCAGCGATCCGTTCCACTTTTATGCTTGTCGGAAGTCATTATGGCTTTTCCTCCAAAAGCAATCACTACGTCAAAAATGCGTATGTCGTCGGTTGCAACATAAACATCCGATATAACTTTAGAGACCTGATCGTACACACGTTGAATCATTGTTTTCCCCCCAATATCCACCAGAGGTTTTCCCGGAAAACGTGTTGAATTATATCGCGCCGGAATTATACAAACAAAACGTAATGGATTTGGTACTTTATTCTGAGTCATTTTTGTCATTATATTGAAATTACTTTATTAAAATCACCCTTTTTTTTAAAAAGTCTTCTTTTTGTTAAAGCGAACCAACTTGTACTTCGCATTAACAGAAGGACAATAATCGGGAAAGTTGCTAAGTTAAGCGCTTGAGCCGATAGCGCAAAAGCCAGTAAAGCACCCACCAGGAACAAAATATTTACTATTTCATAATAAAATAAGGCTTTACGCATAGGTTTAATCCAGATTAATCCAGCTACAATTAAATTAAGAGGATTAAGCCATAGTAAGTTCAAATTGGATCTCACCAACGGATGCAATGAAAAAAACATTAAATAAAAAGCTACTAATCCACCAATTCCACTAATTATTAATATCAATGTATCGAAATATTTAAAGTGAAGTTTCCGTTCTTTAATATCCCAAATCGTTAAGCAGATCCCAATAATCAACAAGAAGCAAAAAACGGTTGTTGGTTTAAAAATCCACGAATCTTCTAATGTATTTAGTTCTTTTTTATTGACCAGAATTTTATTTTCAGTTACTAATTTCCTGATTTGTCCATTTGAGGTTTGAATTTGAGCCGTTTGAAACTCATTCATCAGAATCTCAGGAAGAAACATACTCTCACCGGTTGTTGCGACCCTGTCGGCATCCATCCCAAAAACAATATCAATCCCGAATTTGAGCCAGGTATCTGTACCAACATAAACTCCTATCCATTGGCGAAATGTTTTAGGTTCTGTAGAATGTTGAAATTTTACAAACCCCTGGATGGCAGAAAATATTTTATCGCGTGGACGTGAAGCACAGTTGTCGAACACGAAATTGTATCTGTATGTTCTGTTTTCAGCTTCGTAGTTTTTTAACAATAAATTTATCAGATTCCGTCTCTCCGGAGTTGTAAGGTTTAATATCTGTTCCCAGACCATTGAATTCCGTTGAGCATATTCAGGTAAAAAATATTTAGTATCATATACCCCTAATTGATAATCCGTCTCGCCTTTAATAAATTTATAATAAAAGTTTTCTGTTTCAAAACTGAAAATGCCATAATTGAAAACCAGATCAACGCCATTTTTTGAATCGTTAATGCGAATAGCCGTGTGACCAAATTTGGCATACACTTCCTCTCCCGGGGAGCATGTAATCAAACTAATTACTGCAGAATCACTTATTGAGATTTGTTGAGCATACGTACTTAAAAAACAAAAAAGGATTGTCGTGATTAAAAAAAATCTTTTCATCTGAAATTATGTTATAGTGCTTTACAAAAGTAATTCTAATTATTTAATTATTTAAATAAAAGATTTAATGTTTCGCTTTAACGGAGTTAATACGTAAACCTGAATTGGATATTTGTAAAAGGAATTATGTAGTAAAAAATTTAATTTCACACTTTTTATGTGGATTTTTTTGATATTTAGCATTTTTATCTCGAAAAATTGCTAAATTTGTGCTTTATAACATTGTTGTCTAACATATTTCTCAGAAAAATTTTATGGCAAAAAAGCATGTTTCAGATCTCAAACCCTTAGAGGAAATTCTAACAGTTTGGGATGTTTTAACTCCGGATGAAAGACAATTTGTTCGAAATAATTACACGGTCCACTATTTCAAGAAAAATGAAATGATTCATAGTGAAGGAGAACTTCCTACAAATATGATGATCCTTGCAAGTGGGAAGGTGAAAGTTTACAAAGAAGGAGTTGGAAGCCGGTATCAAATTATCAGAATGTTAAAGCCGGGAGAACATTTTGGTTACAGAGCTATAATTGCCAATGAAACCTACAACACCAATGTAACAGCTTTCGAAGCATCAACAGTTTATATGATTAAGGCAGAAATATTTTTGTCGATCCTCCGACATAATAATGCCTTCTGCTATCGTTTTCTGGAAGAATTGGCCACTGATTTAGCCGCTTCTGATGCCCGGACTGTAAATCTTACCCAAAAGCACATTCGTGGAAGATTAGCCGAAGCACTTCTATTACTCAAAACTAATTATGGGTTGGAGGAGGATGGTGCTACCATTAGCATTTACTTATCCAGGGAGGATTTAGCTAATTTGTCGAATATGACTACTTCGAATGCTATACGAACATTATCTAATTTTGTTAACGAACATGTCATTGCCATGGATGGTCGTAAACTGAAAATAATAGATGAAGAAAGACTTCGTAAGATAAGTAAAATGGGATAAACAGTCAGGTCATCCTTTCGGTTCTTCTTTTGCTAATTGTTCGTAAATTAAGCCTTCTAAATAAACAAGCTTACCCAAAGTTGGTTTTAGTGTTGTAACTATCTCACATTCCCGATAAATATATAAATTATGAATGCAGGACAGATTCATTCAGCTTATAAGTCAATCTCACACTTCCTTGTTTCAGGGCAGGTGAAAAATGCATTTGATAGAATCACGATTCTGGTAAATGAGTTACAAAATGGCGAATATGTCGACCGGTTGGATGACTTAGAGCAAAATTATCGTTTTTTACTTCATTATTACATTACAGGTGTTGAAGATCCTCAGCGTAAATCTGTATATAATAAATTAATTGCAAAAATATTTGTATTGAATTCAGAACTCAGGGAAGAACTTATAGTAAGAAATTCGTCCAATTATGAATATACCCAAAAGCGCTATTATCCTCATACAAAAAAATACAATTCAACAACTGATTTGTTTAATGCTTTAAAATATTTTCATAATCAAACGGCGATATTTAAAAGCAGAGATGAAAATCATGAAATTGAATTAAAACGACTACGAACCAATTATGAGCAGATCATACCTGAATTCTTTGGTCTTTTCTGGCTTTCTACAGTTCTCGGATCACAGGAAAAAATTCTTTTTACCCAGATTATGGCTGTTGATTATCCCGGTTGGATTGAAAAATCGGTTTTGGTGTCTGCCCTGACATTGAATTTATGGCGAATGTTCGATGAAAGTAAATTTATGTTGCTTTTTGATGCTTGTCTGGTCGAAGAAAAACAAGTAAGGCAACGTGCTTTGGTGGGTTTGTGTTTTGTTATGGCCAAATATAACCAGTTTTTACCTTTCTTTCCTTCAATACGAAACCGTCTGGTACTCCTGGCCGATGATCATAATATCGTTGAAAATTTTCAGAATATAATCATTCAACTTATAGCAACAGCAGAAACTGAACAAATCACTAAAAAAATGCAGGAAGAAATATTGCCTGAAGTGATGAAAATAAGTCCTATGCTGAAAGATAAGTTTGATGCCGAAAGTTTAATGAATTCTGAGGATTGGAATGATGAAAATCCCGAATGGCAGGAAACGCTTGAAAGAAGCGGTATCTCCGATAAACTCAAAGAGCTCAGCGAACTTCAACTGGAAGGCGCAGATGTTTACATGAGTACATTCTCATTGCTCAAGAGCTTTCCGTTCTTTTTAGAATTTACAAACTGGTTTTTGCCTTTTGATTCTCAAAATTCAGCCGTAAATAATTTGTTTAAAACCGACGACAAAACATTGATAACTGCTTTTGTCAACAACAATGTGATGTGTAACTCCGACAAATATTCATTTTGTTTGAGTATACTCCAAATGCCTGAATCACAACGCGACATGTTAAAGCAGTCTTTCAAGATGGAAGCTGATCAACTGGATGAAATGTCAAAAGATGAAGCGATATTAACCCCAAATTTAGCTTCTAAAAATATATCAAGATTGTATATCCAGGATTTATTCCGTTTCTTTAAGCTAAATCCACAACACAGCGATTTCTCAGATATGTTTGCATTTACACTGTTAATGCATCGATCGTACCTGTTTGAAATCCTATCCGTAGACAGTCAATTTAAAATAAGTATTGCCGAATATTATTTTTCTAAAAACCATTACAATCAGGCGTTAGAATTATTCGAAAAAATTCAGCACGAAACAACTCCTACAGCAGCGCTGTATCAAAAAATCGGTTATTTATATCAGATAACATCCCAATTCTCAAAGGCATTGGATGCGTACTTAAAATCCGATTTAATTCAAACCGATGATGCCTGGACAATCCGAAAGATAGCTCTTTGTTACAGGTTAATGGGCAATTTTGAAAAGGCACTTGAATTTTATCAGCATGCAGATTACCTGAAACCGGATCAATTGGGAGTTCTGATGCAAATTGGTCATTGTTATGTTGAATTAAAAAAATTCAAAGAAGCATTAAACGTCTATTTCAAATTAGATGCGCTGAAAGAAGAAAATGTAAAAGTCTGGAGAGCAATTTCATGGTGCTCGTTTATTTCGGGGAATATAAAGCAAGCCGAATATTATGTTACTAAATTAATGGAAAACGAACCGACTGCCCACGATTATCTGAATGCCGGTCATGTCTCGTGGTGCCGGAAGAGATTAACAGAAGCCATCGGGTTTTATCGAAAGAGCTTGGAATTACACCAAAATAACTGGGATCTTTTTATGGAATCATTCAATGAAGATAAGCCTTTTTTGATTTCCAACGGGATTGATGTTGATGAAATCCCTTTATTTATTGATGAATTAAACCCGGTACAATTTTAGAAGAAGAGGTAAGGAGTAAGGGGTAAGGAAAGAGGAATGAGAGATGAGGAATGAGAGGTAAGAGGCAAGGAGTAAGAGGTAAGGGGTAAAGAGAAGTATAATTTAAAAACAATTAATATTGCTAATTGTATGAATAAATTTGGAGTCTCATAGCCGAATAAAGAACAAATAAAATTTCAAAAAACCATGGAAAAGGAGATTAATAAAACTTCTAAAGAGCTGGAACAAGAAATAAAAATAAAGAAGTTAGAAGAAGAATTAAAACGTGAGCAATTTCGAACCAAAGCATTGAACACGATGATTGATATTGCTGAACGAGAACTGAAAATAGATATACGAAAAAAATCCGGGACTAAGCGGTAACAGTGCAGCGTGTAAGTAATAATTGAATTTTAACTGACACAGTTTATTTACAATACCACAAATTCAGGATTATAATATCTTTTCCTCGCTTCTCATTCCTCGCTTCTCGTTCCTTACTTCTTGCCTCTAAACCTATACCCCAATCCCCATTCTATAAATTCAGCTTTTTGAAGATGTGTTTTCAATCCCAGGGAGATAAATAGATGATTGTTCAGAGCATATTTTAAAGTAGCTCTTGTGTACAGCCATCCATCTTCATAATTGATATCGTAAGGATAAATAATTGGTTTGCTTATCGAACCGTTAATGGCTTTTGCATAAGGAGACATATTCTTTAATGGATCATACAGATATACACCAATATCAATTCCCGCAATGATACGTCCAAGTAATAGTTCGTGCTGCCATGAAATCCCTGCTCTTAGTTTGTTCTTTAATTCATTAGTCGTGATATAAGTTCTTTGGTAAAGAGAGGTCCCATCATACACGCCATCATAAAACACATCAATTCCTGCACCCATTCGATAAAAATTATTAAATGGCCGGTAAATTCCTAAAACAAGTGAGCCGATCGGGTATGTTCTATTGTCCTTGTAAAAGAGTTGCCGAAAACCTCCTGATGCAATTATTTCAAAAGAGTAGTTTTGAGGAATATTTGCCAGAATATGCTTTGCAGGGAAATTAGAATTCTTGTATTTCGGGGAGTATTTAATTCCTATCAATCCGTTTAATAGATTCAGACCCGAGTTAGGAACTACAGTGCTGCCGTTCGACATATGATTCCATGTGTATTCGGCGGTAAAACTAAAGCCTTTACTAATTGGAATTTCAAGACTCCCGCCACCCGAGAAATAGACGTTTAATGCCGACCCAATGGCAGCATTTGTGCTGTCGAAAGGAATAATGTTGCCAAATGAATCGGTATTTGTATTCCTGTAGGTTTTTGTCAGGTAACTGGCACCGGCTCCAACTTTCAGGTTTAATCTGAAATGTCTGGAACGTATCAGTGGATAGCTGATATAGGGGTAAATGGCAAAGGCATTTCCTAATTTCTGAGGATTTCCCAGATTGAGCCAGACGGTTCCAAGCCCAATAACAGGAAATGCATTAAACTGTTGCCATGGTTTTTCTCCCATTGTTTGAAATTCGACTGATAGTTCAGTCCCAAATACGGGATTCTCAATTAAAGGTTTTACATGTTGATCGTGAGGTATTATATTTCCGTAAATGCCTTGTACTTTGAAACTATATTGTTCACTTGTTTGGGCTTGAAGTAAATTTATCGATAAAATGAGCAGGAGTTGTAAAAGGCGGTATTTCATAATTTCATCAACAGTTTTTGTTTTTCCATTCGTTTTTTTTGGTTACCTTTGACACCGCAAATGTAACTATAATCAATTGCAAATGCAGTTTTTTGGCTGTAATAAATTTAAACAGAATCCGTAATTCAACAAACTATTTCATGTTTACAATTTTCAAAAAAGAATTGCGTACCTTTTTTAGTAATGCAACAGGCTATATCGTTATAGGTATTTTTTTAATACTTACAGGATTATTTCTTTGGGTTATTCCGGGCGAATACAATATCTTAGATTCAGGGTATGCGAATGTTGACGGACTATTTTATTTAGCACCCTGGATGTTTTTGTTCCTGTGTCCTGCAGTGACTATGCGACTTTTCTCTGAAGAAATTCAAACCGGGACATGGGAATTGTTAGTTACTAAACCGGTTAGTAAAATGAGTATCGTGTTAGGAAAGTATTTTGCCGGTCTGGTATTGGTATCATTGGCTTTAATCCCGGTATTGATCTATTACTTTTCGGTTTCATATCTGGCCGAACCGATGGGAAATGTTGATTCAGGTGCCTTTTGGGGCTCGTTTACCGGACTCTTTTTCTTAGCAACCATCTATGTGTCTATCGGGACCTTTTCATCCTCCCTTTCTGGCAATCAAATAATTTCTTTTATTGTTGCGGTAGTACTTTCTTTCTTTTTTTATTATGGATTTGAAGTGTTGACAGGTTTTTTCACTTCAGGTACATCCATTCAATTTCTTGACACATTGGGAATACATGCCCATTATAAATCTATTAGTCGCGGAGTAATTGATTCGCGTGATTTGTTATACTTTATATCGGTAAGTACTCTGTTTATTTACGCTACCGTTTGGAAACTTAAACGAAATTAATACTGTGGATTTTATTTTTATGAATAGATTAAATATTAAAATATATGAGTAAACCATTGATTTTAATTACGAATGATGATGGTCATGATGCAAGAGGGATACATGTTTTGACCCTGCTGATGATGCAACTGGGTGATGTGGTAGTGGTTGCTCCCGACGGAGCACGATCGGCACAATCGAATGCGCTGACAGTAACCCATCCGATACGTTTTAAAAAACTGGAACAAAAAGAAGGATTATTAAGATATTCGTGTACCGGGACTCCTACCGATTGTGTGAAGTTAGCACTTAATGAGATAGTCGATCGTCGGCCTGATTTAATTGTTGCAGGGATAAACCACGGTTCTAATTCGGCCATCAATGTCATCTATTCAGGCACCATGGGTGCTGTTCTCGAAGGATGTGAAAATGGCATCTTATCCATAGGCTTTTCGGTATGCGATCATTCGATGGAAGCCGATTTCAGTATCTTTGAGTCGTATGTGTTGCAGATAACCCGTGCCGCCTTGCTGAATGGATTGCCTCATGCTACCTGTTTGAATGTAAATGCACCGGTTGGTGCAATTAAAGGAATTCGTGTTTCCCGTCAGTGTGATGGACGATGGACCAAAGAATATGCAAAACGGGTTGATCCACGTGGCGGTTCATATTTCTGGTTGACAGGGAACTTCGAAAATCATGAGCCTGAAGCCGAAGATACCGATGAGTGGGCTTTGGATCACGGTTTTATTTCGATTGTTCCTACAAAAATTGATCTAACGGCTTTTGAAGCTATGGATAAAATACGTAACTGGAGTTTCTAACAGATGGCTGAAATGAAACGGTTCAATTATTTCTTATATGGATTTATTCCCGGATTAATTCTACCCGTTCTTTTTATGTGGGTTTATCTGAACCGGTTTTATCCGGCAGACCTCACTTTTATTGAAACGTTGAAGCAACTTTATCCGGGCGTTTTATTAGGAAAGATATTGCTCCTTTCGATTATGCCTAATCTGGTAATTGTTTTTATATTCTATAAATCGGAGGGCTTTAAAATTGCCTCTGGAATGCTTTTGGGAGGAATGCCTTATTTTATTGCCAGTATTTTTATGTTGTAAGATATAGATCAAAGAACCAAGAACCAAGAACCAAGATCAAAGATTAAAGATTAAAGATCAAAGAGCCAAGAACCAAGAACCAAGATCAAAGATCAAAGATCAAAGATCCAAGAACCAAGATCCAAGATCCAAGATTAAAGAACCAGGATCAAAGAGTCAGGATTAATAATAATTATATAAATAATTAGCATATCAACATATCAACGCATTAACACATTAACACATTATCACATCAATATATCAGCACATTATCACATCAACATATCAACGCATTAACACAGAATCATATTAACTAAATCATAAACCATGAAATATTTTATCATTGCCGGTGAGGCTTCAGGAGATTTACACGCGTCGAATTTAATGCGTGAACTTCGGAAAGAAGATCTGTCTGCTGAATTTTGCTTTTTAGGGGGTGATCTTATGCAGGCTCAGGGAGGTAAAATGATCAGACATTATCGTCAAATGGCTTTTATGGGTTTTTGGGGTGTATTGAAAAATGCACGTAAGGTTTTGAATAATATCAATGATTGTAAGAAAGCCATAATCGCTTTTCAACCCGATGTTGTTATTCTTGTTGATTATCCGGGTTTCAATTTACCCATGGCCCGTTTTACTAAAGAAAATTTGAATATTCCTGTTTATTATTATATTTCACCCAAAATATGGGCATGGAAGGAATACCGTATTAAGGCCATCAAAGCGAATGTAGATGCTTTGTTCACTATCTTTCCCTTTGAAACTGCATTTTATGGCAGGCATGACTATCCGGTTGAATATATCGGTAATCCTTCGGTTGACTCTGTTTCAATGCGACCTAACCAGGATCAAACATTTAAAGAGTTTTGTTCGATTAATAAGTTGCCTTCAAAACCTATTATTGCGCTTTTGGCAGGAAGCCGTAAACAGGAAATATCAGCGTGTATCCCACGCATGATAAAAGCTACCCAGCGTTTTCCCGAATACCAGGCTGTTATTGCAGGTGCCCCGGGCATAAGTCCTAAATATTATCGATCTGTTCTGAAAGATAAAAATGTACAAGTCATTTTCGATCAAACCTACGAATTACTCCAACAGGCCAAAGCTTCAGTGGTCAATTCTGGTACGGCAACACTTGAAGCAGCCTTGATCGGAACTCCTCAGGTCGTGGTCTATAATGTCTATTTCGGTCGGTTTATGATGCTGTTAAAGGATTACTTTGTGAAGGTAAAGTTCATCTCACTGGTAAATCTGGTGGCTGAAAAAGAAGTGGTAAAAGAATTAATGGCACAGTTTTTTACTGTTGAAAATGTATCAAAAGAACTGGATAATCTGTTGCACGATAAAGCATATCGCGAAAATATGCTCCAGGAATATGCGGAAATAAAAAAATCGTTAGGTGGTCCGGGTGCCGCTTCGAAAGCTGCTAAGAAAATGGTAGAACTGTTATCCGCCCGTTAATGTCGCAGCTTGTTTTGTTTGTGTCAGTATAAAGAGATCACTTGCTTATCAGGGTTGATATTTCTACATCCATTTAAAATTAAAATCTACGGCATTATGTTTATAATTCTTCTTACTTATACCTGCACAAACAATAAAATTGATGAGTATCTGGTTGATCACCGCTCTTACCTCGACAGGTATTATTCGCAAAATAAGTTTATTTGTTCGGGAGCACAACAACCTCGAAATGGTGGTGTGATACTCTGTAATGGAGTCTCCAAAGAGGAAGTTGAATCGATTATTTTAGAAGATCCTTTCAATATTCATGCCCTTGCTACCTATCAGATCATAGAATTCACACCCTCTAAATTTGCTCCGGCATTTGAATCATTTATTCTGAAAGGTGAAAATTAATTTATAGCAACTGTCTGATCAACATATTTTAATATCCACGAACTCCGAACAGTACACTTAATACATTCTGGTTATGAAAACTACACTGAACACATTCCAACAAGAAGCTCCCGAAGTTGCCAAAGCTTTCGACGGACTTGTCGATGCATTGAAATCAACTACCGGATTAGATGCCAAAACGAAACAACTGGTTTATATCGGTATTAAATCGTCGACAGGTGACAGTACGGCTGTGTTTTTCCATGTAAAAATGGCTAAACAAATGGGTGCTACACGAGAAGAAATTAAAGATACAATTCTGATTACCCTTACCGTTTGTGGCTTGAAGGGTGTTTCCACTTGCCTGCAAACGGCTTTAGAAGCTTATGACAACGATTAAATGAATCGGGTAGGGGGTTGTGAAATTACATGAAGAAACTCATTCTTCTTTTAATGAATCTATTGCCATTATGCAATCACGCATGCCATGGCAATACTATAAAACTTCGAATCAATACTTTCACTCCGTGAAGTAATGACAACCGGTTTTGTTGTACCCTGAAGCAATCCTCCCATTTCAGCTCCCGCGAAAAGGGATAACCCTTTGTAAAAACAATTGGCGCATTCAAAGTTTGGAAAAATAAGAATGTCGGCATCTCCCAGTACAGGAGTCGGAACATTTTTTATGCTTCCACGTTCTTTATCCAATGCAAGAAATATATCGAGCGGACCATCCATAATTACATCCCCAAATTCACCATTCCGCCACATCTGCATGATGTCCAGGTAATCCTGCATGTACTGAATTTTTGGATTCGCTACTTCCGTGGCATGAATCAATGCAATTTTAGGTTTAGGAATGCCAAATTTTACAGCCATTTGAATGGCATATTTAATCATGGAAGTTCGTTGAATTAAATTAGGAGAGGGTATAACAACCGGATCGGTAAAGAAAATTAGTTTGTGGTAGGTGGAAATTTCCATGGCTGCAACAAACGTGAGAATTTTTCCAAGAGGCAATATCCCCTTTTCTTTATCAAGTATTGCTCTCAATAAAACATCGGTAGTTACCAGCCCTTTCATTAAAATGTCGGCTTCTCCCGATTTTACCATCCGAACCGCCTCTAAAGTAGCCAGGTGTACTTCAGGAATATCGATGATGTGAATAAATGGGGAAGGTTTTTGTTCAAACAAATGAGGTGACTCGATGGCTGCCACGTCTCCAATCAGAAATGCTTCAATAATTCCCATATCTACTGCTCTCATAACAGCATCCAATGTATGTGAATCAACAGCATTCGCCACTGCCATACGTTTACGGCAATTTACACTTTTAAGGTGTGAACTCAGCTCTGCAAAACTCGAAATTGATTCCATTCAATGGAGATTTGGTGATGTTTAAATGACAAATGTATGATTATTTTTTTATCGGAACAATAGCCTGAAACCGTTTCATAAGTTCTGATTTAAAGAGATGGGATGTAAGTATTTATAAAATATTCAAAACACCGGTTGAATTCTTTCTGTTTTTAAATAATTTGTTTGTATATAATCAAAACCGGAGTATATTTGAATTCAGAATATCAAATCGTAACCTTGACATTGTTGGAACTTGAAAAAAGAGTGTCGAATTATTTATTCATTTTTCAGTAAAAAGTCAAATAAATAATTTTATATTAATGTTTACATCGTTTTTTTTCTAACGATGGTTCTTATTTCGGTTGAAGATCCGCATTGTTTCTGGAATCCTAATGAAGGTGTTTTTTTACCGTGCTTTTTTATGTGTTCTGTTTCTCCGCGAATACACCGGATAAGAACTAAATCCTGACCGGGTGAAATGATAAAACGATGTTAAATTCAACTGAATATTTCGCCCAATGTTGGAGACTCTAAAAAATAGCTTTTTATCATTTAATATTAACTAAAAATAAAAGAACATCTCTTTAAACTTGAATATTCTTAATATCTTTGAAAGTTTTTTAAAATTGATTTTAAACTACCTCTCATCCACTCCGTTAATAAACTATTTATCCTGAATGAAACAATTTAAAATTCTGAACAATGTCTTCGGATGGATTGCATTTGCCATCGCAGCCGTGACTTATTTGCTGACTATGGAGCCGACCGCCAGTTTCTGGGACTGCCCTGAGTTTATTACAAGTGCTTTTAAACTGGATGTAGGACATCCACCGGGAGCTCCGTTATCCATGTTGTTTGGCCATCTGTTCTCTCTGTTTGCTAAAGATCCCGGTCATGTGGCTATCATGGTAAACTCATTAACCGCTTTATGCAGTGCTTTTACCATCTTGTTTCTTTTCTGGACCATTACACACCTGGCTCGCAAAGTAGTCATTAAATCGGAAGAAGATTACAGTACCGGAAACATTATTGGCATTTTGGGTGCCGGAATGGTAGGCGCACTGGCTTATACTTTTTCCGACACTTTTTGGTTTTCGGCTGTTGAAGCCGAAGTGTATGGTTTCTCAGCATTATTCACTGCGGTGGTATTTTGGCTTATCCTGAAGTGGGAAGATGTTGCCGACAAGCCCGGTTCTGATCGTTGGCTCATTCTGATCGCTTATATGATGGGGTTGTCTATCGGGGTTCACTTATTGAACCTGTTGACGATCCCGACCCTGGTTCTGGTGTATTATTTCAAACGAAATACACCTTCGATGAAAGGGGTTGTTGTTTCACTGGTAGTAGGGGTAATACTTCTTGCTGCTGTATTATACGGATTGATCCCCGGATTTCTGGAAGTGTCTGCCTGGTTTGAACTGTTTTTTGTCAATACACTTGGATTTGGATTTAATACCGGATTGATAATTTATATTGTTCTGACCTTCGGACTCTTAACCTGGGGGATTTATGAATCGTACAG
>Ga0302286_10000801_pt1 | contig 24647 bp, 23 predicted proteins | sample III_Fen_E2_3_FD_198765 | JGI IMG/M metagenome (GOLD analysis project Ga0302286, IMG submission 198765) | Peat permafrost microbial communities from Stordalen Mire near Abisko, Sweden - III_Fen_E2_3 | ecosystem: Environmental > Terrestrial > Soil > Wetlands > Permafrost | place: Sweden: Abisko...
CACACGTACATAACAATCTAGGTTTTGGGTACTATCAATCAGATCTTCTGCCTGCTCGAAATGCTCACCGCTCAAGCGACATACTGCTTCCACTATGCGATTAGTATATACCTCGTTTGTGTTTACGCCCGTACCGATGGCTGTTCCCCCAAGGTTCAACGTACGCAGCTCATTTTCTGCCGTGTGCAATCTGGCGATATCCCGCCCAACCAAAATCGCATAGGCACGAAATTCCTGCCCCAATCGGATAGGCACCGCATCCTGCAATTGCGTACGCCCCATTTTCAAAACACCATCAAACGCTTCCGCCTTTTCGTTAAAAGCATCGCGAAGCGCGGTCAATGCAGCATATAAAGGCTTCATCAGTCGCACGGCAGCGAGTTTTCCGCAGGAGGGGTATACATCGTTGGTAGATTGCCCATAGTTCACATGATCGTTAGGGTGCACAATGGCATACTCCCCCTTGTGCCCACCCAACAACTCGATCGCACGGTTGGCGATCACTTCATTGGCATTCATGTTAACGCTCGTTCCTGCGCCTCCCTGAATAGGGTCCGTCAGAAACTGATCCTTCAGTTTTTCTGCCATCACCTCGTCACAGGCGGCAGCGATTGCCTGTGTCAATTTGACAGGCAATAACCCAGCCTTACCGTTAGTAATCGCTGCCGCCTTCTTGATGAGTGCTATACTCCAGATCATTTCGGGGTGTACAGGATGCCCCGTGATGGGAAAATTCTGTATGGCGCGCAATGTATGTACCCCGTAATAAGCCTCCGCCGGCACATCAACATCACCGACAATATCCCTCTCCACCCGGTAAGCATTGCTTTGCCTATTCATTGCTACCGCCTCCTGTGCTTTGGTAGAAAACACTCTTGCATTCTTCCTTGCTATCAGTATAGGCGCGTGTTATGATATATACAAATACATATCCTATTATCATCTACATAGTATTTTATCTATGATATGGAGGTGAGTACCATCTTTCATGAATTGCGCTACGTCTACGAGGTTTATCGTGAGCGAAGCTTTTCCAAAGCCGCGCAAAAACTTTATATCTCTCAGCCCTCGCTCAGCGCTATGGTAAAACGAGCGGAACAGCGCATTGGCGGTCAGATATTCGATCGTAGCCTTACTCCTGTTGGGTTGACACCCATCGGACGGGAGTACATCCGCACAGCCGAGCGCATCATGGAAGTGGAGGAAGGGTTTCGTCAATATATGAGCGATGCAGGTCAATGCCTGACTGGAAACCTTTCCATCGGCGGCACCACGTTATTTACCTCCTACATTCTGCCCCCTTTGCTCTCCACGTTTTCTGCGCGTCATCCAGGTGTGGAGTTGCGCCTGCACGAAACACATACCGTCGCTTTGCTACGGGAGCTGAATGACGGTGACCTTGACCTGATTGCCGATAACGGCGATTTCGATTCAGCGCTCTATGCAAGGGAACCCTTCCGCAGTGAACAACTGCTCCTGATGGTGCCAGTAAACCATGCTGCAAACGTTGAAGCCGCCGCCTATCATCTAACTGCTGAAGCTGTTTGCAATGGCAAACATTTGCTGAACGAAGTTCCTGTTGTACCGCTGACGCTGTTCAAGGATGAACCCTTTCTGTTGCTGAAAGACGGAAACGATACCCGAACCCGAGCCGAAAAGATGTGCGCGGCTGCCGATTTTCACCCAATAATTCGGTTGTTGCTCGATCAGCAAATCACATCCTACAATCTGGCGTGTTATGGCATGGGGGCCGCATTCATCAGCGACACGCTGGTCAAACATGTGCCGCCGATGTCGGATATATGGTTTTACCGCCTGGATGGCGACTTAGCCCGTCGTGATATCTGCTTTTACTATCGCCGTTCACGCTACTTGACCAGCGCAATGCTGGAGTTTATGCGCATGGTGCGTGAAAAGTCCGGCGCAGACGAATCGCACGATTTTCAAGCATGAGTAGAGAATCAAAGGTAAGGAATGTTTGGATTGATCACAGCACGGCATCGTAAGTATGGCATGTCTGTGCCTATTTCCAACTATGCCATGCTGAATAAAACCGTATGATCGATGTCTAAAGATTTTGAAACGTAATCTTTACCTAGATCAACCCCGTCGCAATTTAGCGGCGGGGTTGATCTATATGATTATCCGGTTACGACAATCTTGATTTTGATGTCAAAGAGTGTTAGATGCAATGGCAGCTTTGCAAAAGCGAATGTCATTAATCTTTCATGCATCAGTCGCTATCAAGGGCAGCCATTTCTTCCTCCGGAACAACGCGCAATTCGGTGGCTTGTTCGCGATAACCCGCCACAGCAAGTCTCGACCCCTCGCCTGTTCGCGAGGTGGAAAAAGGAAATAGGTCAATGGTCGTTGCTGCGCCAAACACACCCGCCGGACTCATGGCGATCAGGCTGATCCCACCGTCCTTCTCCCCCAACTCCCGCATACGGTTGTAAAGTGAGTGCAATGCTTCGTCGCATGCTTCCTGCGGGGTTGCACCACGCCTCATCAGCGCCACCACATCGTGAGACAGGCATCCGCGCATGATGTCTTCTCCCAAGCCGGTTGCCGCTGACGCGCCGTATCGCGCATCGCAGTAGAAACCGGAGCCAATGATAGGCGTATCACCGACGCGACCCGGTTCCTTCATAAATAGTCCGGATGTGGAGGTGCCTACTCCCATGCCGCCTTGGTGATCCAATGCGATTACACATACGGTATCATGTCCACGGTAAGCCTCCTGCTGGCTATTTTGCAGGGCTATGGCTTCGCGCCAGCGGCGCAGTGATGTTTCCGTACGCATATCTCGCAGGGCAAGCCCGTTTGCCAATGCAAACTCTTCCGCCCCTTTTCCGGCAATCAGGCAGTTCCGCCTGCGCTCACTGAGCAGCATCGCAGCCCGAATCGGGTTGCGAATGCCCTCGGCGCTCATAATGCCACCGTATTGCAACGTTTGTCCATCCATATACGCGGCATCCAGCGTTACCCGTCCGTCTCGTGCGGGCAGGCCGCCATAGCCAACCGATACATAACTCGGGTTATCCTCCACCGACATGATAGCTTCAGCGATGGCTTCGCGGGCACATTCCCCGGCTTCCAGTTTCCGTGCGGCAGATTTAACCCCCGCATAACTCATTTTCCATGTTCCGATAATGGCGTACATGTATTATCTCCCTTGATTGCGATTGTTGTTTGTCGATTTCAACAGTCAGCGTGCCGCAGAACGGGCACACGCAGATTACAACTCCACTACTGGATCAGTTCTCTGACTGAGCTGATATAGCTCCGGTCAATTATATCAAAGGTATCCTCAGGCGGATAAAGCGCACCACCAAAGAAGATGTCACGGTTGTTGGCTGTGGATGGGTCCATGACCTTACGGTGCCGCGCCAGATGAATCTGTGTGCAACCTGTTTCTGACACCACACGCGCGGCATTGCGCAGATTGATGCCTGCACCGGGGAGGATTTCAATGGCATCCCCCGCAAAGCGTATCATCTCAGCAATGGTATCCAACCCATAGAATGCGCTTGGCGCCTGTCCACTCGTGAGCACACGTGTGATTCCCAGTTTCATGAGCGTCTCCAGCGCTTTTCGCCAGTCCGGAGTCACGTCCAGTGCACGGTGGAATACGCAAGGTTTACCCTCCGCAATGGAAACAAGTTCCTTTGTGCGAGCTTCGTCCACCGTACCATCATCATTTAAAAAGCCAAATACCAACCCGTCCGCGCCATGCGATATCATCATAGTGGCATCTGCCAGCGCAGTTTTAAATTCCATAGGCGTATAGCAAAAGCCGCCGGAGCGAGGGCGAATCATTGTCATCACCGGAATCGGTACCGCCTGCTTAACCACGATCAGCGACCCGATAGTGGGTGTGAGCCCTCCATGAAAAAGGCAGGAGTTCAGCTCCACACGGTTTGCACCGGCATTCCATGCTTCGACCACATCGTCTGTCGAACCGCAGCAAACTTCCAGTAGAATGTTCTCCATGTTCTCAACCCTTTCCATTTTCCTGCTCTATGAGAATGTTATCCAACGCGAGATCTATCGCGCCGATCGATGCGCCTACCATACAGGATGTTTCACAATCCCCACCGATCGATAGTCTTGGATCGTTAAACAGCGGCAGGAGAACCTCCTGCATTTTGCTGAGTATCTCTCCGCCCAGGATAATTCTTTTGGGGTCATAAAAACAATCGATCATCGAAATCACTAATCTCAGGTATTGCAAAATATCGTCCACCAGTATGCGTGCAAACCCTGCATTCTGGCGATAGGCAATCATCAGGTCATCCAGCGTCTGCACGGAGGGTGAAGCGATCTGAGCGCTATGCAATATGCTGTGCTCCACCAAGTGCGTTTGCAGCACATCCATACTTTGTAGCCCGGGCAACAGGTTCAGATGTTCAATTTCTCCCGCCATGTTGCGATGGCCACGCACAAGCTTGCCATTGCTCAGCACCGCAACACCTACGCCTGTGCCTACCATTAAGTACACCGCATCCTCCTGACGGGGGATGCTCATGCGCGCCTGTTCACCCATCAGACAAGCCTTAGCGTCATTCTCAATCCAAACCGGTAAGCCGAGCGCCTTTTCAAACGGTGTGCGCAAATTCTGATCCACCCAGCCAAGTTGGTCCGATTTAAGCACCACACCCCGCTCACTGTCTACCAAGCCGGGTACGCTGATACCTGCCACTTTCACACGGGACCAGTCCGCAAGAATCGAACGGTTCATTTTCCTATAAAGCGCTTGGGTCATCGCTGCCAGTGATTCGGGCGTAACATCGGTTTCGCAAAGGAGCGATACCTCGTCCAGATAGAGGCATTGGTGGTGATAATCATTGATGGAGATCGAGAGTTTATTTCGTTCAATATATACGCCCAATGTATACAGCCCATCACTGCACGTATTTAAAAGCTTTGCCTTGCGGCCTCTGCTCGTCTGGTCAATAATGCCTTCCTCCCGCACCAGATGATGACTGATTAAAACATTCACGATGCGGGTAACGCTGGCGGGGCTTAATTCCGTAAATTCAGAAAGCTGCGTGCGGGAAATCGGCTGTTTCTGCGCTATCATATCCAGCAGCATGAGCGTATTTTTTCGCTTGACATATAATTGGTTTTGTACCCAGACCATATTCGCACGCTCCTTTCCTTCTTAATTATAGAATCAACTTCATGAAGTTTGTGAACATCATAGCACAGGAAATGATACCATGCAATATTATTTTCAGCGCAAAATTAAAACATTGCAAAACGCACAGCGATTTATTGATATTATTGTGTATATTTATAAAAGACAACATATTCTCATGGCATTTGTAAAATTAAAGCGAAAATATCCCTTGCATCTTGCGTAATAGCATGTTAATATATTTTCAGGTTGAAACATTCATTTTTCGGTACTGCAAGGTCGCATTACCTTGGGGTCTTTTTTTAGTGTTCATGCTTTTCCAGTTGTGTCATTACGGTTGGCGGTTCGCAAAGGCATTAGCCCAATGCGAATCACTTGTAGGGAATACAACGCGCAGATGCGCGCTTGTAGATACACATTCTTGAAGGAGGACTTGCTCATGAAAAAGCTGATCGCAATCCTGTTGGTATCTTTGTTGGCGCTTGCGCCGCTGGCGGCCTTCGCCGATGACGGTGTGACGCTCACAATGGGTTCCTGGCGCAACACCGATGCTCCCATGGTAGAGGCTCTGCTTGCCAAGTACAAGGAAATCAGCGGCGTAACCATCACATTTGAGCCTACGCAGTCTTCACAGTACAACTCTGTACTCCGCCTTCAGTTAGATTCCGGCACGGGTCCCGATCTGTACTACTCCCGTTCCTACGCCACAGGCGAAGAACTCTACACCGCCGGTTTCTCCATGGATTGCTCCGCTGTGCCCGGCGTGAAGGAAAACTTCGCTTCCACAAGCCTTGCCCCTTGGACGGCTGCGGATGGCAAAATCTTTGCCGTTCCCTTCGCCGCTGTTTCCCAGCCCATCTACTATAATAAAACCATCTTCGCCGCGAATGGCATCACCACCCTGCCCGCCACGTGGGAAGAGTTCATTGCCGATTGTCAGAAGCTCAAAGACAATGGGGTTACGGTATTCGCCAATGGCATCGCCTCCAACTGGGACATCCTTGAGTGCGTATTCCTGGGCATGATTCCCAACTACATCACCGCTGAAGAACGTCTTAAGTACGAGAGCGGCGAAAAGAAGTTTAATGACCCGCAGTTTGTGGAAATCCTCACCAACTTCGCCCAGCTCGTTCCCTTCCTGCCGGAAGGTTTCGAATCCATTGACAACGACAATGCCAACATCTTCTTCGGCATGGGCAATTCTGCCATGCTGATCGATGGCAGCTGGAGCTGTGGCCCGCTGAACAGCGATTACACCATCGATTGGGGCACCATGTCCTTCCCGGCTCCCAAAGGCAAGACCCCTGGCGTGTGCTTCCATCCTGATATGGGCATCACCGGCAACAACGCTACCAAGCATCCTGAAGAAGTAAAAGCCTTCCTCGCTTGGCTTGCCACTCCCGAAGGCGCGCAGATCACCGCTGATTATCTGCCTGCCGGCTTCTTCCCGATGATCAATGCCCCCATCACCTTCCAGAACACCCGCGTGACCGATATTCTCGCTCTTAACCAGGGCAAGAACCTCGACGCTCGTTTCATCTGGCCGAAACTGATGGATTATTACACCCCGATGGTCGATCAGCTCAATGCTATCTGCCGCGGTGAAACCACTCCGCAGGCTGCCGCCGATGCACTTGCGGCGCTGGAAAAGTAAACCTTTATCTCACCCTTCGCGGGGAATGCCCCGCGAAGGGCTTGTACCGTATCCAGTGATTGGCTGAAATCGGCTTCGTTCCGCTGATTGGATGATGTATAGTTTCCATTGCGGAACGGAGCCGATAGCCATCACCAATACCTGACCCGAATGCATTAATGTTGATGAAACTTCTGTTGCGCAAAAGGTGAGCGAATCCCCATCATGTTGTGGCGGATACGTCTACTGACCAGCGGAAACCAACGAAATGTCTAATGCATCCCGGTCGGGTATTGGCAAAAATTCCCCGTGCGGACTGACCCCATGGCGCGGTCCACCGGCATTAAAAGAGAGGGGTATCCTATGAGCGCGAAATCGCACGTAACACTCAACCGGGGTGGCGGCAGTATCAATCCGGATGGTAGATACTGGATTCGATATATCTTGCCTGCCTTTCTGGTCTATGCGATTTTCATGGCTTATCCGCTGGTGGATTCCGTCAGGCTTTCGTTGTATTCCGGCACTACCGGCACCCGTGAGTTTGTTGGTTTAGCCAACTATGTGCGTCTTTTTACGGATTCTGTTGTTTCTACTCGCTTTTGGACAGCGTTTAAAAATACCTGGATATTCTTTGCGTTTCATATGGGGCTTCAAAATGTACTAGGCATACTTTTCGCGGTGGTGTTAACCAACCGTACCATGAAGGGACGTTCCTTCTATCAAACCATCATTTTCATTCCCTGCACGGTTGCCGTTTTGGTAACCGGTTATCTTTTCAAGCTAATGCTCAACCCCATTTGGGCAGGTGCAACCCTCAAAGGTATGGGGCTTGGCTTTCTGGTGCATCCATGGCTTGGCGACACTAACACAGCGTTGCCGATCGTTTCGTTGGTATCCGTCTGGCAGTGGGTCGGCATTCCGACCATGATGTTTGTGGCGGCTTTTCAAGGGATATCGGATGATCTGATCGAAGCAGCATCGATTGAAGGGGCAAATGGTTGGCAGCAGTTTTTCCGCATCAAGCTGCCGCTGATTATGCCGATCGTGGGCATGATCGCGATATTGACCTTTGTATCTAATTTTAACGCCTTCGACGTTATTTATTCCATGGAAACAGCGGACGGCGCTCCCAGCTATACTACCGATTTAATTGGCACACTGTTTTATCGCTATGGCGTAGCGGGGCAGCATCCCGTGGGCATCCCTGAGCCTGGCGTTGGCGCGGCCATTTCCACAACAATCTTTGCGATGCTTTTATGCGGGGTGATTCCTACGCTCAAGCTGACGCAAGGGAAGGAGTAGGTTATGAAGAGTAAGCATAAATACCGTTCCATGCGCATCGCGAATCTGCATATTCCTTCTCATATCCTGCTCATTCTCTGGTCGTTTATCGCAATGTTTCCGGTGTGGATATTGATCATCAACACGCTCAAAACCAAGAAGGATATCTATGGCAATCCTTTTGGCCTACCAACCACCTGGACTTTCGAAAACTATCACTACGTAATCTCGGATAGCAACTTTTTCAATTATTTCCGCAACAGTTTCATTGTTGTGGTAGTATCGCTGGGATTGATTTTACTGCTGGGTTCGCTGTGTGCCTATGCGTTGGCACACTGGCGTTCCAAAATGTCCGGAATCTTCTACTTCATCATCATCATTGGCATGATGTTGCCGATTAAAATTGCGACCATCCGCCTGTTGGAAATGATGAAAGCTTTCGGTCTGTTGGATTCCCTCTGGAGCTTGTTTCCCGTATATATTGCGATGGGTATCCCTACCGCGATCTTCATTCTGACCGAGTTCATTCGAAGCCTCCCCGGCGAACTGTATGAAGCAGCCTTTATGGATGGAGCCGGACGGTTTAAAATTTACTGGATGATTGTCATTCCCCTCATCCGACCCGCACTGGCAACCGTAGCTGTCTATAATCTTGTTCCCATCTGGAACGATCTTTGGTTTCCCTTGATCTTCATCAATCAGGAGAGCCAAAAAACGGTATTGCTCGCGGTGACCAAACTGCAAGGCCAATATACCACCGACTGGCCGAAGCTGCTCGCAATCCTTGCCCTATCCGCTCTTCCGGTAATCCTGCTGTACCTGAGCATGTCAAAGCAGTTTATTCGCGGCCTTACAGCGGGTGCTGTGAAAGGCTAATATTACCATCCCCCATACAAAAGGCAGGCGAGCAAATGCTCTCCTGCCTTTTCAAACGGTTTCATGAATCATTACACCAAAACGAGCGGTATGTTTCGCTTATAATATTCATCGGCGATTTCCTTTTCCAGTCCGTTATCCGTAATCAGGTAATCAACCTTCGACACATCTACATACGAGATGAGCGAATGTTTCTTAAACTTATCGGAGTGTGCCAGAATGACCGTCTTTTCTGCGTGGGTCACTAATTCCGCATCGAAGCGCACCGTATCCATATCAATCGCCATGACTCCATCGGTCAGCGAAATCGCGTCCGCACCCAAAAAGCAATAATTGAAGCGCAACCCCTTCAGTGACAATTCACTTAAATAGCCCACAAAATCCTTGCGCTCATCACGGTATAGGCCGCCAATCATTTGGATGTTGGTAACCGGGTACAGGATATCGAGGTTTACCAGGGAGTTGGTAAATACAATGACATTGGTCAGTTCTCCATTGCGGATACGCTCTGCCAGCGCAATCGAAAAATGTCGGAGCGTAGTGCCCGATTCCAGAAACACCACTTGATTATTCTTGATGAGATTGCTGGCATATTTGGCAATGCGTGCTTTTTCTTCGACATGCTCATTGCGCAGAGAATCAAAGGAATAGTTGCTTCTGCTCTGCGAAAGCTGTTTCACGCCGCCGCGAACGCGAGTCACCTTGCCTTCAGCCGCCATCTGCACGCATAATCTGCGTGCTGTAGGCAACGAAATGTGTAGCCTTTCGGCGATTTCGCCGACCGAAACCGATTCGGAGATGATAAGCATCTCCAGTAACTCTTTCCTACGCTGATCGGCTTTGTTCATAACCCGTTCCCTTTCGGTGCAAAGTTGATAATATCATGATAACTTCACGAGCGGAAATTGTCAACATTCATCGGTGCAATATGAAAGATATTTATGAATTTTCGATCATTTTATGATCATAGTCAGCATTCCAATTATTCTATTTTACATATTGTCATTAAACGATCATTATATGATCTATTTATGATCTTTAGTTGCAAAATTTTTCGCATTTTTAGAAAGTTTATGTTGACATTCGATCATTATGTGCTACAATGCAATTACAAAGAGAAAGGTTCCTGACATTCAAGCGGCATTTACCCTGCTTAATGCAGTGCAAGTGTGCCATGCATGGATTTCTCTCTTCATCCGCCGAGTATAACCAAGCAGAAATGACCAGAAATATAGGAGACTCACAAGCGGCACAAAGGCGGTTAACACATGAAGACAAGAATACAAACCCCATTTTTTGAAGTTGGTGTAAAGAATTACCTGTATGGAGATGCCGTTTTGCGGTTAGCAAAAGCTGCAGATCAGGCCGCTATCAAATACAATATTGATGTGCTGTTCATCGCCCCTTATACGGAAATCCACCGCGTCTCGGAAAGTACGGACCGCTTGATTATTCTTGCCCCTTATATGGATTCCTTACGTCCAGGTCGGGGCATGGCTGATGTGCTGCCTGAGGCAATCGCAGCAGCCGGAGCGCGCGGAGTGGTACTCAACCATTGTGAAAGGCCTATGACGTTATCCGCGATTGCAAAAACCATTGAACGCGCCAATGAACTGGATTTGCTTACGTTTGCCTGTGCCGATACAATCGCGGAAGCCAAAGCTATCGCTCAGTTTCATCCGGACATCATCAACCCCGAGCCCACAGAGCTCATCGGCACAGGGATGGCAAGCGACATGAGCTATGTGATGGATGCAATCAACGCTATCAAATCGGTGGATGCGAACATCCTGGTGGAACAGGCCGCGGGTATCACCAGCGGACAACAGATATACGAACTCATCCTTGCCGGTGCGGAGGCAACAGGCGCCGCTTCAGGGATTTGTACCGCAGCCGATCCCCAGGCTATGGTAGATGAGATGATATCAAGTGTCCGCAGGGCATGGGATGAAATCAACAAACGCCGGCAGGCGGGAGGTATGTTATGAAGGCAGTACGCGAATCCTTTCAGGCAGTTTCCACAGGCATGCGCCCCACATTCCACACGATTACGGAAAAAGTGCAGGAGATTGTCAATCATTCCGGCATCGAAAACGGTATTTGCGTGGTGTATTCGCACCATACCACCTGTTCCGTAATGATTCAGGAATGCTCTTTCGATCTTTCCTATACGGGACTGGAATATCTTCAGCAGGACCTTGTGGATGTTTTTGAGGGAATCATCCCCACATGCCGCAAAGAAGGACAATATATGCATCCCGGCCCTGAACTCACACGTTTTTCTGCGGAGCATGGCGAGGACAAGCCGCAAACGCTGAATACTGATGCTCATTTGCGTTCCGCTTTGCTAGGCCGCAGTGAAACGATCGTGATCTCGGATGGTCAGCTCGATCTTGGTAAATTCGGCCACATCTATTTCGTAGATTTTGACCAAACTTGCGCGCGTGAACGACAGATTCAGGTGCAGATCATCGGGGAATAATCTCGCCGATAGCCCTAGACAGGGATTCACGTTCCCTACCCCACAAGGAGTCGCACATGAAGTATCTACTCACACTGGATGTAGGCACAACTGCGGTAAAAGCAGGGTTGTTTTCACAAGCTTTGGATGCGGTTGCCTTCAGTATATGCGAATATGAACTGCTCACGCCTGCCCCTGATCAGGTTGAGCTCGATCCTTCGACATATTGGGCAGGCGTATGCACCGCTGTGCGCGACACGTTGGCACAGTCCGGTGTCAATCCAGCCGATATAGTTGCCCTCACCTGCACCACGCAGGGCGAAACGCTGATTCCCGTAGATATAATAGGCAATCCCCTTCACAATGCCGTTGTGTGGTTGGACAGCCGTGCGAAAAAGGAAGCCAAATGGATTGGCAGGCAAGTGGATCGCCTCTTGCTTTATCAATGCACTGGGTTGCCCGAGATCAACGGCTACACGCCAATTGCCAAGCTCCTGTGGTTCAAGAACAACCTGCCGGAAGTATATCGCACCACCGATAAATTCCTGTTGTTAGAGGATTATCTGATTTATCGCCTTACCGGACAACAGGTAAGCAACCCGGCGTTGATGTGCACCACAGGTTACCTCAACATTCAGACGGATGGCCTTTATCACGATATACTCAATCTTTGTGGATTGAGTGCGGGGCTGATTCCCGACATTTGGCCCTCTGGAGCCGTCGTTGGCGGTTTGACCGCCAAAGCATCCTCCGAATTGGGTTTGCCGCAAACAGTGCAGGTTACAACCGGCGCAATGGATCAAGTCGCATCCGCCATTGGCTCCGGTAACATCAGTGACGATATTGTCACTGAAACCACCGGTACCTGTCAGGGCATTGCGGCTACCGTTAATAAAGAAATGTTCACCGAATGGTCGCCCGTGACCTATTACAGCCATGCGGTACCGGGCAAGCTGCTGAAGATCGTCATTAATCAGACTGCGGGCATTGCATATAAGTGGTTCCGGAATGAGTTTTGCCCGGATTTAGTCAGCGATGGCAGCGACGCTTTCGAACGAATGAACATGCTTGCCGCAAAAGAGCCCCCCTTGAGCCGTGGCGTTTCTATGTTCCCCCATATGACTGGCATGCAATTCCCTGTGGTGGATGAAGGTGCGCGCGGTGTGTTCTTTGGTGTAGGGCTGGATGCGACGCGCGGCAGCTTTATACGTGCCATCATGGAGGGCGTTGGGTATATGTTGCGCGAAAGCCTTGAAAAAATGAGGCTTTCACCTGCCCGAATTATTTCGCTGGGTGGCGGTGCCAAGAGTGCGCTATGGTGCAACATCAAAGCCAGTATCTGCAACACATCGGTTCAGACATTGGATAATCAGGAAACAACATCCCTTGGTGCTGCAATGCTCGGCGGTTTAGCCGTAGGTTTGTTCCCCGATCTCAACTCCGCCATGGGGCACTTGGCGGCAAAGGATGATTTCTTGCCTGCAGCACAGGATGTAAAGGCTTACGAAACGGGCTATGCGGAATATCTGAAGATGTATCGGCAATTTGCGCCATTGTTTCAATCAAGAAAGGAGAGATGATCTGTATGACACTCAGAAAACCTCGATTGGCTCTGCTTGGGCTAATGACCGAAGGGTATGAATCCGTTTTCCCTGGTATCATTGATCGCCAGACACGTTATGCGCACGAACTGGTAACAACCATGTCCAAGGTTACGGATGTGGCTTTTGATGGCGTTGGTCTCAGCCGCGATGCCATTGAAACGCTTGTGAAAGGTTACAACACACAGGAGCTGGATGGCATGGTGATCGTGCTGCTGGCTTATTCACAAGGTGCCTACTTGACACGGGCATTGGAGAACAACCGTCTGCCCATCGCATTGGCTGTTGTGCAGCCCGATCAGGAAGTACTGGATAGCTGGGTGGAGCTGGATTTGACGGTAAACCAAGGTATTCACGGCGCACAGGATAACGCGAACATCATCTTTAAAAGCGGCACACCCTGTCAGTTTTTCGCAGGGAACCGCCACTCTGAGCGTTTTTTGACCTTTATTGAAAATTTTGCAAAGGCAAGTTATGCCCGCACCATGCTTAAAAGCATGCGCACCGCTGCTTTTTCTCGCATGTGCGGAATGGGCGATATTCTAACCGATGAATATGCCTTCACTCGTACCATTGGCCCCGAGGTTTGTCATGACACAATCGGTTCCATCGTTTCCCGCATGGCGAACGTGGAAACCAGCCGCATTGATGCGCAGATTGAGCAGGATAAAGTGCAGCATGACGTTGATCCGAAGCTGGGTTATGAAGCCCACGCCGAAGCTGTGCGAATGTATCTGGCGTTTAAGGATTACTTGGAAGAGAAAGGCTATGCAGCCTATACCGCACATTTTGATCAGTTTGCGGATGATGGCCGTTTTAAGCAACTGCCGCTGTATGCCGCCAGCAATCTGTTGGCCGAGGGCTATGGTTACGCTGCCGAAGGTGATTACATGTGCGCGAGCATGGTTGCCGCCGCACACGCATTAGGCGCGAACGACGCCAATTTTACCGAGATGTACACGATGGACTTTACCAAGCAAGCCATCATTTTCTGCCACGCAGGCGAGGGAAATTGGGCTACCCACCGCAAAGACAAGAAAGTTCGCCTGATTGACCGTTACCTTGGTGAAGGCGGTCTTGCAAACCCGCCGACCCATCTGTTTACACCGGAACCTGGGCGAGCAACCCTCACCTCCCTGATGTATGCGGGTAACGGCAAGTTTAGGTTGGTGCTAGCACAAGGCGATATTCTGCCTAAGAACGACCTCACGGGCTGTGAAATGCCTTATTTCTTCTGGCATCCCGATTCCGGCATCGAAAAGTGCGTGGAAGCATGGCTCACTTCTGGCGGCACGCACCATGAAGTGATCAATCTGGGCGATATGCGTCCACGATGGAAGATGCTCTGTGAAATGCTGGGAATCGAGTATGTGGAAGTGTAAGGAGTGCATTGCATGGCAAACATCGCAGGCGGAAAATACCCCAAGCAGGAACTGTACCGCCGTAGTGTCAATATCGATCAGTTAGCCTCCATTGAAGAGGTTGAACTCCGGGATGGCCGGGCACGGGGCATGAAGGTATACCGGGTGCGCAGTCAAAACGGTTTACAGTTTGATATCCATGCCGGTCGTACGCTGGATATCGGTGCTTTGAGCTACAAAGGAACGAACCTTTCCCTACTTACACGCAATGGTGTTTGTACGCCGGAGAACATCTTCCCTGCAAATGGAGAATTCGATCGCTACTTTGGCGGCGGTATGCTGCTCACCTGCGGACTAAAAAACGCCGGACCTAACTACACCGATGAAGCCGGTCAGTTTCAACCACTCCATGGGCGCATCGGAACCCAGCCTCCGGAACAGGCGTGGAAAAAGGCGTATTTTGAAGATGACGAATACGTTCTCGAAGCTGGCTCTGTTTGCCGTGATACCACTTGCGATGGTCATAACCTGTCCATTACGCGCAACATCCGTACCACGCTATCGCAGGCAAGGATCGACCTCCACGACACCATAGAAAACCTCGACTACCGTTCCACAGATTACCTCCTGCTATATCATATCAACTTCGGCTTTCCTTTCCTGAGTGAAGAACTCACTATGCATTTCCCGCCCGCGCGTGCGCCAATGCAACCACGCTCTGACGCGGCACGCGAACATCTGGATGAGTGGGCTGCTTTTACCGCACCTTCAGATGGCATTGAGGAGAATGTGTTCTTTCATTTCCCTGTCCCGAATGAAAATGGCGCCGCTGAGGTCAGACTCGAAAATCTGTCGCTTGGTATCGGCGTAAAGCTGGGGTATGAAACAGCGCACCTTCCCTACCTTATTCAATGGAAGTGTATGCGAAGCAGCGAGTATGCACTGGGCATTGAGCCTGGTAACAACCTGATCTCGTCTTTGCCATCGGAGCGGGAAGCAGGGCGCGGCGCGGTTCTCGCTCCGTTCGAAAAGCATGAAATCCATCTGTGGCTTGAATTCTACAGTATATAATGGCTATGGAGGTAGTTTGTCATGGTGTTTCATAAAACGTTTCCTATCCAGTCTGAAATGCGTCCCACATTTCACGATGTAACGGACAGTGTGATCGCCGCCGTTAAGGAATCTGGCGTTACCAGCGGCATCTGCGTTGTGTTTTCTCAGCATACCACATGTTCAGTGCTCATTCAGGAGCAATCTGACGATGTGAATTTCTATGGCACCCAACTTGTTTTACAGGACATGGTGAACGGTCTTATCAAGCTATTCCCCACCTGTGAAACCGAAGGGCAGTATGGCCATCCCGGCCCCCTGCATATTAGAATCGCCAAAGAAGAGCGCAATGAAGAAGCATGGTGGAGCCTGAACACAGATGCTCATCTGCGCAGTGTTATGCTTGGACGATCCGAATCGATTCCCGTGGTGGATGGCAAACTCACACTCGGCGATTTTGGCCGGATTTATTTCGCCGATTTTGATCAGGTCCGCGCCCGTGAACGCACCGTGCGTGTACAAATCGTCGGGGAGTGAACATCGTATCTCTATCCGCGCGCGGCGCGGCTAACCCATAAAGCAATGTATAGGTAGCTATACATGCAAAATCCAAGAAAGAAGGATTCATCATGAGGAAGGTATTGTCTCTATCGCTTGTGCTGGCACTGGTTCTGGGTGTTCTTTCCTTTGGCGCGACTGCGTCTGCCGAGGATACAAAACTGCTGGTATGGGTAACCAATGCATTGGTTTCAGATGCGGATCAGAAGCTCCCGCAAGAAGAATGGGCCATCAGCAAGATCGCCTCTCAATTTGAGCAGCAAAATCCCGGTGTCAAAGTTGAAATCGCTTTCTTCTCCGACCAGATCGCCATGATGCAAACCTTTAAAGCTGCATCCACCGGTGCGGACAGCCCTGACATCGTGAACGTTTGGGCAGGTCAGCAGTTATTCGAAATGAAGGATATCGTGGCTGACCTCACCGATAAGATTCCGCAGGATGACAAGGACAAAATCCTTGGCTGGGACATCATGACACTGGACTTTAAAAAAGGCAACCCGATTCTTGCGTACCCGGCCTCCGGCAACGAAGTGTGCGGTTTCCTTTACAACAAACAGATTCTCACCGCCTGCGGCTTGGATTATGATACCAATCCCCCCAAGACGGTGGAACAGTTCGAGAAGGATCTTGAAACCATTAAAGCGGCCGGTTACCAGCCCATCGTGGCAGGCGACGGCGGTTGGGGCGAAGCTTTCTATGTAGCGTATGCAACATGGTGGGTGCAGACCTCCGGCAGTGACCGCGTTGCTTCTGACAGCCAGGGCATCACCAAGTATTCCGACGATCAGGGCTTCCTTAACGCCTTCCAGACAGGCGCCGACCTCTATGCCAAGGGATATGTGAACACCGATTACTCCACCATCCAGAGCCCCATTGAATATTTCCTTGAAGGCAACACCGCCATCATCGCCACCGGCAACTGGAACACCAGTGCTGCCATTGAAGGCCTAGGCGAAGAGAATGTCGGTTTCCTCAATCCTCCTGACATCAGCGCAGATGCAACGGTGAAGGACACCTGCATCGGCGGACCCGGTCAGGCGCTGGTTGTTTCCAAGGCAAGCCAGCATCAGGATCTGGCAATTCAGTTCCTGTCTTTCCTTTCCAACAAGGAAAACATGATCACTGTCAACAAGAATCAGTCCAAAATGGCTTTGCGTACAGATATCACCGCGGCCGATCTTGGATTTGCGGATTCCGGCGCGTTCTATCAGGAGTTTGTGGCCGCCAATAACTATGTCTTCTGGGCTGACAACTCCACCGTTCCTGATGTGAATGCCGAAATGCAGAAGCAAAGCCCGCTTGTACTTACCGGCAAAATGAGCGTCGCTGATTTCGCCGCGTTGCTTGACAAGAAAGCCGCAGAAGTCGCAGGCAAATAAGCAGATCATTTTAGTCTGACGATCCTCCTCTCAAAATTGGGCGACCGATCTTCAATGGATGGAGTTTTGGGATAGCGGCGGCGTAGCACACCAGCGCGCCGCCGTTACCCGAAGCAATTTCAGTTTTTGCTGGATGATCGTACGGTTTCCTTAACTGCGCATACAGAAATAATTACAGAATCCTCCATCGGTACCCGTTGCGCAAGGCTCTCCGACCGGCGCGCAGGAATGTCTGAATGAGGTGAATCTGCCATGGTGAAAAGTTACCCCTCCCGTTTGAAGCGGCGTATGGCTCGACAAGGCTGGCTGTCTGTCATTCCGGCGTTATTGTTTATTCTGGCAGTCAGGGGCTATCCACTGATCTTTGGGTTTATCAAAAGCTTTACCGACTGGACTGGCATTGGCGCGGGCAACAATGTTGGCCTAAACAACTATATCCATATCCTGACCGGTAGCGAATTTTGGACACTTTTGCGGAATACGTTGATTTTTCTCACTTTTATTCCCATCCAGCTCATTATCGGACTTCTTGTCGCGGTATTGCTCTATGAGGAAGTTTGGGGATGGAAATTCTTTCGTGTAGTGTTTTATATCCCGCAGATCATCTCGGCACTGGTGATCGGCTATCTGTTCTCCATTTTTTTCGGCTACAATGGCCCGATCAACAAGATTTTAACCGAAATTGGACTAGGTGCGCTCAAAACCGAATGGTTGGGTAACACCGCAAGCGCTGTAGCCATTATCATCTTCTGCCTCGTTTGGATTAACATCGGCTGGCAGGCTATGCTTGGTCTGGGTGGACTGGCCTCGGTATCTCCCAGTGTTTTTGAAGCTGCGGAAATTGATGGTGCCAGCTTCTGGAAGCGATTTTTCTTCGTTACGCTCCCCATGCTGGGGCGGACGATTGAATATTCCTGTGTGATCTCAGTCATCTGGGTATTTACAGGCATCTTCCCCTATATTTTCTCCATGACCAAAGGTGGCCCGGGCTATGATACCACCACCATCGACTATATGATCTACCTGCAATCCTTCGGCTCGGTCAGCAATCCCGGCTATGCATCCGCATTGGCTATGATTCTGTTGGTGATCGTACTCACCTTCACGGTGATCCAGATGCGCGTGTCCAATAAAGCCAACGATTGGGGGGACTGAGCGTGCGAAGCAGAACGACAAAGCAAAAACTCACACAAGCGCTGGTGTTCCTGATTTTAATGGTATTAGCCCTCTCGTTTCTCTATCCGATCTTCTATATGGGCATCAATTCATTCAAAACCAAAATCGAGTATCGCAAGGGTAACTTCGCAATGCCACAGAGCCTCGATTTCACCAATTACAACCTGCTGATTCGCAATTTTAAAATACTCGATGCTTTTGGCAACACTTTCATCATTGCGATTTTCAGCGTGCTGATCTCGCTGATCATCGCCATTTTCGCCAGCTATGCTTTTGCAAAACTGAAGTTCAGGGGTAGGATGTTCGTATACCTGTTCATTATTTCCACCATGTTTATTCCCGCGCAGGTCACAATGATCCCTCTGTATTATCTGATGAGTGATGTGCACCTGAACAATACGCTTACCTCGGTTATCATCACCTATGTCGCCACGTCTCTTCCGGGTACCATCCTGCTGATGACCACAAGTTTTTCCGGGATCAGCGATGAGATGATCGAAGCAGCCACAATCGATGGTGCGGGCTATTTCAAGGTCGTGCGAAAAATCGTCATTCCCATGGGCATGGCAGCCATTGCCATCAACATCATCTTTAATTTTCTGGGTGCAAGCAACGACCTGTTTACGCCAATGATCTTAATCCAGAAGATGGAAAAACGTACTGTGATGGTCGCACTAGCATCCCTCATGAATTCACGTGGCGGTGATCCGCCTTATCAATTGGCAGGGCTCACCTTCAGCGCTTTGCCACCGCTGATTGTGTACATTGTTTTCAGCAAGTTCATTGTCAAGGGGATCACCGTGGGTTCCATTAAATAGAAAAGAGGATTAGTATGAAAATTGGTGTTATCGGTGCCGGCAGCGGAATTTTTTCGCTGAACATGATCAAGGATCTATGCCTGACGCCTAACCTGCACAGCGCTACCATCTGCTTTATGGATATCGATCAGGAACGTCTTGATGCATCCTATACCCTGTGTCAAAGGTATGCACAGGAAGTCGGTATCAGCCTGAATATCGTTAAAACCCTTGACCGCGAAGAGTGCATGCGCGGCGCGGATTTCGTGATCTGCACAGCGCTGGTGGGTGGTTACAAAGGCTGGAAAGAGGGTTGGGAACTTGGCAAGAAGTGGGGCTTCCGCTGGGGTGGCAGCCTGCACATCATGCATGACGAAGCATTTTGGATCAATTTCTATCAGTTCCGGTTGATGGAAGAAGTTCTGCTGGATGCCAAGCGCATCTGCCCCGATGCCTGGCTATTGATGGTATCCAACCCCGTTCTGGCTGGTATTACCTACCTAAAACGCAAGTATCCCGAAGCGAAGTTGGTCGGTTTATGCCATGGCTATGCAGGCGTGTTTAACCTCGCGGAAAAACTCGGCTTTGACCCCAAGAAAATGACGTTCCAGATTCCCGGTGTCAACCATTTTGTTTGGCTGAATCGCTTTCACTACGAGGGCAAGGACGCGTTCCCACTCGTCGATCAATGGGTATCAGAACAAGCCAAGGCGTATGGTCAAACGTGCAAATTTTCAGACGGTTTAGGCCCGAAGATGATTGACATGTATAAACGCTACAAAGTATTCCCCATCGGTGATACCGGCAATCCCGGCGGCGGCGCTTGGGGATGGTTTTACCACACCGATGCAGACGTGGAAAAATCTTGGAACGAAGACCCCGACACGTGGTTTAAAGACTATTTCGATTCCAGCAACAAAAATGTCGAATTGGTAAAGCGTGCAGCCTATGATACCAGCGTAAAGGCAACCGAGCTTGTGGGCACAGAGGCTTCCCACGAGCAGATGATCCCTTTGATTGAGTCGCTGTATTTCGATATCGAGCGTGTGTTGATCGTGAATACTCTCAACGATCGTCTTTCCGTGCCCGGTGTTCCTGCTGATTTTGAAGTGGAGATTCCGGCGTTGGTCAGTGCCCGTGGCATTCAACCCATCGCAACTGAACCCCTGCCCAAAGCCATCCTCGCTTATATCTACCGCGACCGTATTGCGCCCGTTGAAATGGAGCTTGAAGCCATTCGTACCCGCGACAAGAACCTGCTGGTCGATTTGGTGATGATGGACCCCTTCTGTCACAGCCGGTCGCAAGCCGAGGGACTTGTGGAAGATATTCTCAATCTTCCCTACCACAGTGAAATGAAAGCATGGTATGAAAGCGATCAATAAAGCGCTTTATCATGAATATCCTAATCCCTGCTCCCCTTTCACAGATAAGTAGTCTTCGCGTTTACGCGGCGCGTTGCTTGTGCATGCCATCCTACAGACGGACGGGGTTTACCCGTCCGTTCTTTTTGTGTGCATCTCGAAACGTAATTTCTATAGTTGCATTTTTATTCTTATTGGATTATTTCACTCAAAAGCAGAATCGTTCGATTATCCCTTCTCCCATTGCCACAAACCCAATTCCATGTTATAAGAGAAAAAACACTTGGATACCTGCATTGCAAAAGGAGCACTGGATTATGTTTGAAATCCGCATGGCTACGCCGAAAGATGCACTTGGCATAACGATCGTGAATGTCTACACATGGAAAACCGCCTATCCGGGGCTAATGCCCGCAGCGATGATTGATGAGCGGATTGCAACGCTGCCCTCTCGCGCCGAAAAAATCAAGGAAACCCTTTTAAGCGGCAGTGAATGCCTTGTGGCGACTGTCGATGAGGTCGTGATTGGCTTTTGCCGCTTGGGTGCTTCCCGCAATGATCTCTATCCGCAAGATGGCGAAATCTACGCCATTTATGTACTCAAAGGCTTTAGCGGCACAGGTGTCGGCCGCGCACTGTTGAACGCTGGCATGGATGTTTTGCGCAGCCATGGGTACCGTTCTTTGGTGCTCAATTGTTTGCAAGGCAATCCCTCTCGCGGTTTTTACGAGCATATGGGTGGCAGACTCGTTGGACAACGTTCAGATGAGCTGCTTGGAACGCTTCTCACAGAGGATATCCTGCGATTCGATCTTTAGTTTAAAGAGGTTCAGCTTCAGATTGGAAAAGTAGCCATTGGGATGCCATGCGAGTCGGCAAACCTTCATGAATCAACGATTGTCCGCCTCTGGTACTCTGTAAATCGCTGAGACATCAACTGCTTTCTCGGTGCGCAAACAAGAAGCAAGTCTGAATGGATTGGTTTCACTTCTTTGCTCCACAGTCTCGTCAACAATCATCCAATCCCAGTCAGAAATTTCAAAAAATCGGTTTAGGGGATTAATTGACTGCGTATATATATTATGATACCATTGAATCAGTGTTCGATGGTATCAATAGTAGGTCGATTGATCAGGTACAACGAGATACTTCCCATGCCCTATCAAATGAACGGAGGATTATTGTATGAAGACTTCCTTTATCAAGAAACTGAGCATTGTTGCCGTGTTCGTGTTGGCGCTCGCGGTACTTGCCGGGTGCACTGCACAAACCTCTCAGGTAGCCGCAGTCACCGCTGAAGCAGCAACTGCCACAACAGCAGCAACTGCTACAACTGCGGCCGCTACTGCAACACCTACCGCCAAGCCCACCGCTACCGTTGCTCCCACCGCTACCCTTACCGTCGCTCCCACTGCTACTGCAACCGCAGCGCTCCCCACGTTTAACGCCGCAGATTTAGCAAAGTACAACGGCCAGAACGGTACTTCCGCATATATTGCCGTGGATGGCAAGGTCTATGATGTGACCAATGTACCCCAATGGATGAACGGCAACCATGTCGGCCGTTATCAGGCAGGGGTAGATTATACCGATGCGATTAAGCTTTCTCCGCATGGTATCGGTATGTTGGCAGGCGTCCCCGTTGTTGGCATCTATCAGCCGTAACACATTTGCATTGAAAGAGAGACAGCAAGTATGAATTTCTTAAAGACCAGTTTTTCCCGTGTACATGCAGTGGTGATGCTCCTTGCATTACTGACGGTTCTCCTTGGGGTAGGAATGGCTCTGGGAATTGTTCCTTTCGTCCCCTTTGGCGAATTACACGGCGCATTCGGTGTAGCGATTTTCCCTACGCTTCTGCTTTTACCCTTGCTTTTTAAAAAGCGGAGAAATCTTTACTCAGCAATTAAAGCCAAATTGCTCATTACCAAGCGGGATATCGCGCATAAAAACCCGTTTAACCTTGCCGCCAAAGTGGTTACCCTTGTGATGGCACTTGCATTTCTGATGCAACTTGCGACCGGCGCATTGGTAGAAACAGGTCTTGGTTATCAATTGTTCCCCTCTTTCAGCATGTTGTCGTTCCACATGAGCTTTCTCTATGTTTTACCCGTGTTGATCCTGCTACACCTGATTCTCACATTGTTGGGTCAGCGACAGGGATCAAAAGTCAAAAAATAGACTCATGATTCCCGACTGGCTAAGGATACACCGTAATCGGTCAAGAGATGCCGACTCACGGGAAAGGAGCCGTACATGGAAATCTTGCAGTTTGCCATTGCCATGGAACTGGATGGCGAAAAGTACTATCTTCAGCAGGCCAAGAAGAACGAAGGAAATGCCCTGAAAACAGTGTTCCTCTCCTTATCGCAGGATGAAGCCAAGCACGCCCGGCTGTTGCAAAACCGAGCAGAAGGCCAACCCTATGATTTAGTGAGCCACGACGACCTGACAGAGCCGTTAAGTCTGTTTTATAAATCCGAAGATTTCAAAAGTGCCGTAAAGGAACTCCCCAGTCAGACGGATTTATACCAAGCTGCGTTGGATATGGAAAAAAAGAGCATTGATTTGTACGGCGATCTGCACAGCAAGGCAACGGACAACGCCGCCAAAGAGCTGTTCGCTTTTCTGGTCGGGGAAGAGCAGCATCATTATGCTGTGATTGATGAGTTGTACCATTATGTGAACCGTCCTAACGAATGGGTCGAATCAGCGGAATTTGGTGTCAGGGAAGATTACTAAGTTCATGGTTCCGATATCACGCCAAACTTCCCTTGGTCATCTGCATCCCTCAGGTTTATAAGAACGGGTATGGCTTTAAAGATCAGGCTTCCAAGGTAATTAAAGCCGCGAACAAAGTGCTTACGCCATAAAGTTCGCGGCTTTTTTGATGTTTCATCGTATTCTATGAAATCTGTTGCGATAGCCTTTCTCCTGTACTTCTTATTTCCAGACACGCAATGCCTTACAAGGATTCCAGAATTCCTTCGGCGAATAACAGATTCTATTACGCGTACCGATTACTGAAAATGTTCTTATTGCCCCGATACTCTGGTCAATGCCAATACTAAGCCGCAGCACCCCAACACTACTCTTGGAGGCCATGAAATGAGCACCTTACTGATACAGAATGCAGCTGCAATCGTAACTGTAGACAGTCTGGATCGCGTTTTACACAACGCAAGCCTGCTGATTGAGAACAATGTAATCAAAGCGATCGACGACCAACTTTACGAAGCGGACGAAATTATAGATGCAAAGGGATGCTACGTATATCCTGGCCTTGTGAATACTCACCACCACCTATACCAGACATTCACACGCAATCTGCCCCAAGTGCAGGGGTTGGAGCTGTTTGACTGGCTTCGCGCGCTATACGAAATCTGGCGTGGTTTGGATGAAGATTGTGTTTATCACAGCTCACTGGTTGGTATGGGTGAGCTGTTGAAATATGGTTGCACCACCTGTATGGATCACCACTATGTGTTTCCCAAAGAAGGTTCTGAAAATTTTCTGGCGCGTCAGTTTGCGGCAGCTGATGAGCTGGGTATCCGCTTTTTCGCCACACGCGGCAGTATGTCTCGCGGCAGGAGCGACGGTGGTCTTCCTCCTGATGACCTTGTGCAAAGCGTGGATACTATTTTAAAAGATAGCCAACGTCTCATAGAAACCTATCACGACTCATCCCGCTTCGCCATGCACAATGTAGCACTCGCGCCATGCTCACCATTCAGCGTTACCACGGATTTGTTGAAGGAATCCGCCAAATTGGCACGCAGCATGAACGTACGATTGCATACCCACCTTTGCGAAACCAAGGACGAAACAGCCTACTGCATTGAGAGGCTAGGGAAGCGTCCTTTGGCCTACATGGAGGATTGTGGGTGGCTAGGCAGCGATGTGTGGTATGCCCACGGCATCTATTTCAACGATCAGGAACTACTTCAGCTTGCTGCTACCCAGACAGGTA
>Ga0302286_10000805_pt1 | contig 24602 bp, 19 predicted proteins | sample III_Fen_E2_3_FD_198765 | JGI IMG/M metagenome (GOLD analysis project Ga0302286, IMG submission 198765) | Peat permafrost microbial communities from Stordalen Mire near Abisko, Sweden - III_Fen_E2_3 | ecosystem: Environmental > Terrestrial > Soil > Wetlands > Permafrost | place: Sweden: Abisko...
ATTCCCCTTTAATTTTATGATACACTCCTAATAAATTCCTTTTGGCATTGCTAATTGCAATATGAACCCATTTTAACGTTTCCGATGTTGTTTCTTTTGATGATTTTTCCGCTAGATGAGCTTCAATATATTCAGACATATCAACATAACTTTTGCTTTTATCAGAAAAAACGAAGGTTTTTGAATTAATAGATTCTGTTATCACTTTTTTAATCTCATCAGATTTATGATTTTTTAAGACTTTCATTTTGAAATACCTGCAATGTTTTGAAATCGTTCCTGTTTCAACATCCTCTAAAGGTGTTGATTCTGCCATAACAGCCACATTTGATTGACGTTGACTTCCTTTTCCTCGCTTAAGTTTCGACTTCGTCTGTTTTGACACTTCTTTCTCAAAATATCCTTCATCAAATTCAACCATATCAGTTAATTGATACAATGCATCTCGTTTACCCATGACAATTCGCAGTCTGTGCATTATACCCCAAATAGTATTATAGCGTTTATGGCCAAGTTGACGTTGTAATTCACATGCTGAAATACCTTTCTTTGTTCCTGTCATATAGAGCATTATTAAAAACCATGTGCGGTATGGTAATCGTGAATTCTCCATAACCGTTCCACTTCTCAAAGTCGTTCTAAAACCGCATTTTGAGCATTGAAATTGCCATTTACTGGATAACCAATAATGCTTCTTACATTTGCATTTTTTACATGTAACTCCTTCTTTAATACGAATATCTCTATAATATTCTTTGCATTTTTGTTCTTCTGCAAACTTTGTTATAAATTCTAATAGCATCATACTTTCATCATTTTCAAACAAAAGTACTCTGCGATTACGCCAATCTATGTCTTAGTGGCAAACAAGCGACTAAGCAAATTTTCAAATGTATATAATTGAAATTCGTATTTTTAATTCTTACTTTTTTCTTACTTTTGCAAGATTTTAAACGAAAAACTAAAAGACGTATAAAAAAGATGAAGGTTTTTAAATTTGGAGGTACATCTGTAGGTTCTCCCGAAAGGATAAAGAATGTTTCGAAATTAGTGTCGAACGATGAGCCAAAAATTGTTGTGTTGTCTGCTATGTCGGGAACTACAAATAATTTGGTTGAAATTGCCGATTATTATGCAAAGAAAAACAGTGCAGCAGCTTTCGATCGCATTACTGAGTTGGAAAACAAATACAAAAAAGTAATCGACGAACTTTTAGCAACCAAAGAATATAAAGACAAAGCTTTAGATTATTCTAAAAAAGTTTTTTCACACCTTCGTTCATTTAGTGGCAAAGATTTTTCTATTATCCAAGAAAAGGATATTCTTGCTCAAGGCGAATTACTTTCAACACATTTGTTTACGTATTTGAATCATGAGTTAGGAATCGACACCGTTCTACTTCCTGCACTCGATTATATGAAAGTTGACGAATTAGGTGAACCATTATTAGGATTAATCGAAAAAGATTTAGCTAAGATGTTGGCTGTTTATCCTGGCAAAAAACTATTTGTAACGCAAGGATTTATTTGTCGCAATCCTAAAGGACAGGTAGATAATCTAAAACGTGGTGGTAGCGATTATTCTGCAACACTTATTGGTGCAGCTATCGAATCGGAAGAAGTTCAAATTTGGACTGACATCGATGGCGTTCACAATAACGATCCTAGAATTGTAAACAATACATTCCCAATTGCACAAATGTCGTTCGACGAAGCTGCTGAGTTAGCTTATTTTGGTGCAAAAATTCTTCATCCAGCAACGGTTCTTCCAGCAAAATTGAAAAACATTCCAGTATTGTTGAAAAATACAATGGATCCACAAGCTCCAGGAACAACTATTTCGAACGAAGTAATTGGTACAGGAATTAAAGCTATTGCAGCTAAAGATAATATTACGGTTGTAAACATAAAATCGAGCCGTATGTTAATGGCTTATGGTTTCTTACGCAAAGTGTTTGAAGTGTTTGAAAACTACCGTACACCAATCGATATGATTACAACATCGGAAGTAGCTCTTTCAATTACTATCGATAACAACAAATTTTTACCCGAAATACTTGGCGAATTACGCGAATTAGGAACAGTAACGATTACCGAAGATCAAACAATTGTTTGTATAGTTGGAAATATGTGTGTTGAAAATCAGGGATATGCTTCTGATATTTTAAATGCACTTCGCGAAGTACCAGTTAGTATGATTTCATTTGGCGGAAGCCCTTATAATATCTCGCTTTTAATAGAAGCAAAAAACAAAAATAAAGCACTCAATTTATTAAACGATAATTTATTCACCTCTAAAAAATAAGCAATGATTGATTTTAAAGTGGCTGACCTTTCGCTTGCCGACTGGGGACGCAAAGAATTAGACTTAGCAGAAATCGAAATGCCAGGATTAATGGCTCTTCGTTCAGAATATAAAGGACAAAAACCTCTTGCAGGTGCAAAAATCATGGGTTCATTACACATGACAGTGCAAACTGCAATTTTAATTGAGACATTAGTTGAACTTGGTGCTGACGTTCGTTGGGTATCGTGCAACATTTTCTCAACACAAGATCATGCTGCTTCTGCAGTTGTAGTTGGTAAAAAAGGTACAATCGAAAATCCTCAAGGAACTCCAGTTTATGCTTGGAAAGGCGAAAATTTAGAAGAATATTGGTGGTGTACCGAAAAAGCTTTAACATGGCCTGACGGAACTGGACCAAACTTGATCCTTGACGACGGTGGCGATGCGACAATGCTTATTATAAAAGGAGCTCAGTTTGAAGCAGCAGGAAAAGTTCCTGAATTCAACCCAGCTACCGATTCAGAAGAGTGGGGAGTTTTCCTTGCACTTTGCAAAAAAGTTATGGCCGAAGATCCTCAATGCTGGACTAAAAAACGTGCAGTTATTAAAGGAGTTTCTGAAGAAACAACAACTGGAGTTCACCGTTTATATCAAATGGCAGAACAAGGTTTATTGCCTTTCCCTGCTATCAATGTTAACGACTCGGTTACAAAATCGAAATTCGATAATTTATATGGTTGCCGTCACTCATTAACCGATGGTATTATGCGTGCTTCGGACGTAATGCTTGCTGGTAAAGTAGCTGTAATTTGCGGTTATGGTGATGTTGGTAAAGGTTGTGCTCAGTCATTAAAAGGACAAGGTGCTCGTGTTATCATTACCGAAATTGACCCAATTTGTGCTCTTCAAGCTGCAATGGAAGGTTACCAAGTATTGACCGTTGAAGATACTTTGGCTTACGCTGATATTTATGTTACAACAACTGGAAACAAAGACATAATTACTGCTGCTCACATGGGCAAAATGAAAGATATGGCTATTGTTGGAAACATTGGTCATTTCGACAATGAAATTCAAATGGCTGAACTTGCAAAACTTCCAGGAATTAAAAGAACAAACATCAAACCACAATACGATAAATGGACATTTGCTGATGGACACAGTGTGTTGATTCTTGCAGAAGGACGTTTATTAAACTTAGGATGTGCTACAGGTCACCCAAGTTTTGTGATGTCGGCATCATTTACAAATCAAGTTTTAGCTCAAATTGAATTGCATTTACGCAATAGCCAATACGAGAATAAAGTGTACACTTTACCAAAAATTCTTGACGAAAAAGTAGCTCGTCTTCATTTAGATAAATTAGGTGTGAAACTTACCGTATTATCGAAAGATCAAGCTGATTATTTAGATGTTTCGGTTGACGGACCATACAAGGCTAATCATTATAGATATTAAGAGTTTTGAATTCTTAGTTTTGAGTTTTAAGTTAAAAAGGGAATCGAAAGGTTCCCTTTTTTTGTTGAAAAACTACAAACAATGCAATAACGTTCCTGCAATGCGGGTTTAAAATGTATATTCAGATTTACAATCCAATATATCTTTTAAAACTCAACGTAACGAATGATATTAAATGATTTTTATAGCCTGCATTTATAGTCAATTGGGGCAGATCAATTTCATAAGAAAAACCAAAACTCCAATTTGGAATCTGATAAACAGCATGTAAAGATGCATAATAATCGAGCATACCAAATGTTTTGTTTCTTAAATTTGGATTAGAAGTTTCAATATTTCTTCGAGTATAAATATTGGGATTTCCAAAATATGCACCAACTTCGGGTTCAATAGTAAAACGCTTGCTTTTTGTCGATGGATACAAGTAGAACGAGTGACTTATATATTCTTGAAATGCCAAACCTCTATCACTTCCAAACATAAAAACAATGTCGGTAGTTGCATTCAACCAATCTTTTATTTTAAAAGTATTGGAATAATCAATCAGATTGTTCCAATCTAAACTACTTGGGAAATCATGGTGAAAAATCCAATAAATATAATCAACCTCAAAACTCCACCAATCGGCTATTGTATGTTGATAGTTCAAATTTAAGTCGGTTATTGTTGAGTCAATACTAACTTTTTGCCAGATATTACTACTTATGCTGAAACCCAATCCGCTTTTGTGATAAAATGCTAATAAATTAGGATTATAAAATAATCCGTGTGAACCATAAACTCGTCCAATGTAAACACTTTTACTACTTATGTCAATACCAAGTTCAAGATGTGTTGAATCAAGAATATTATCCAAGTTATTATCTATTGACTCGTGAATTGAATCAACATGAGTATCGTAAATTGAATCTTGTAATTCTTGTAAAAGTTGAGCACTTTTCAATATATCAGTTTGTGCATAAGAAAAGTGGCCAAATATTGCTAAAAAAATACAGGAAATATAAAAACGAATCATCACTTTTATCCTTAAAAGTTTCAGGCTTTAATTCATTTTTACATTGCCTGTTCTCTTTAATACACCCCAACTTGCTAATTCCCCTTTTATTGCTTTAACATATGCTTTTAATAGTACAAAGAATAATAATTGACGATAAATAAAGCGTTGAACAAATAGATATAATGCTGTTTTAATTCCGAATTTTTGATTGTCGTAACTATATGCTAAAGATGATATTAAACAATCGATTATGAAATAGAGGAAATAAAATAAAAGGTATTCACCAGCGTGCCTAGTAAATAATCCTGCGATAAACATTATATCTACAAAAGGTGAAAATAATGGAATAATAAAATTGTAAATCAACAAGTTTGGTAGAACAATCCATCCAATGTTCAACTTTTTGAAACTGAAAAGCAAATCGCGATGTTTCCAGAAGCTTTGCATCATTCCAAATGCCCAACGGAAACGTTGTTTTAAAAACATTTTTCGTGCTTCAGGAGCTTCGGTTAATGCTAATGCTTCGTTACAAGTTCGGACTGTATACCCCGCTCGTAAAAGTCGCAATGTTAAATCACAATCTTCTGCTAAAGTATCGGTGGTAAAAGCGTTGATTTGATCAATTGCCGATTTGCGAAATGCTCCAATAGCTCCTGGAATTACTACTATTGCATTAATATAATCGAATGCTCGTCGATCGAAGTTTTGACTTGTAGTATATTCAATCGATTGCCAATGAGTGAGCAAGTTCAAAGTATTACCAACTCTAACACTTCCTGCAACACCACCTACTTTGGGATTTGCAAAAAAAGGAATCATTCTCGAAATTGCATCAACAGTTAATATCGTATCGGCATCGATACAAACCAATATTTCACCATCGGCTTGAGCAATTCCAAAATTTAATGCCGAAGCTTTCCCTCCATTTGGCTTTGTTAATACTCTAACTTTCGGATGATTTTCGAAAGCATGTGAAACATTTGCAAATGTTTGGTCTTTTGATCCATCATCGATAAAAATAATATCAAAGTTTGGATAGTCGGATTGTAATAATCCTTCCACAGTTCGTACAGCATTTACTTCTTCATTATATGCTGGCACAATTATACTTACTTTAGGAAAATAGTTTGTCGGTATATTTCGACGTTCTTTCTTTTCTTTTCGATGTTGTAAAATTGCCAAAATGCCTACAGAAACGAGTCTTCCAATTATTAAAAGAATTGCAATTACAAAGAATCCATCGAGAAAATGTTCCCAAATAAAGGCAAAAAAGAATAACACTTTGTCGAATGTTGCTGTGAACCTATGACCTTGAACTTTGGGCATTATTTGGTCGCGATTTTTCCCCATTAACGTTGATACAGTTACAAACTGATAACCATGTTTTTTGTAATAATCGATGATGCGAGGCAATGCAATAATAGTTTGAGAACGTTCACCACCAGCATCATGCAATAGGATTATATTACCTAAATTTTGTTGGGCAATTGCTCGAGCTACTATGGTATCAGCACTTACACCCTCTTGCCAATCGTTAGGATCGATTGATGATGCTACACAAATAAATCCTTCGTCATAAGCTACAGCTAATGGTTTTATCTGATACATTGTTTTAGGTTCAGCATCAGTATTATATGGTGGACGAAACAGAATGGTTGAGTGTCCAAGAATGCTTTCGAGTAATAAACGAGTTGAACGAAGCTCAATTCGTTCTCGATTTTCAGACGTAATTTCTAAGTTTGGATGGGTAAAGGTATGGTCGCCAATTTCATTGCCTTCGCGATAAATTCGTTCGATTAACGGAATATTGTTCTCTGAATTTAAACCTGTTACAAAGAATGTTGCCGGAACATTCTTTTCTTTTAGAATATCTAATATTTTGGGAGTATAATCTTCATCCGGACCATCATCGAAGGTTATAGCTATTTGCTTTGGATTCTTAGCACCATAACGTTTTATAAGATATGAGCTCGGCAATGAGTCAAAATCTTCATTTGTTATTAATTGGTCATTAGTGTCATAACGTAATTTAGCATGCCCAGCTTCGGGTGCTTCAAGAATTTCAAGAATTTCACCATTCCCATTGTATTCAGTGGAATATATTGAATTAAGAGTTTCAAGTTTTTTATATTCAAAAGGATGTTTTTGTAATAAATCGGTATGTAAATTTTGTGAATAAAAATCCCAAATTCGAATATCTTCGGCTCCAATATACCAAAGAGCTGCTCCAGCTGTGTTATAATCTTCGGCAGTGCGGAGAATATTGAAAATTGCTGCTGCATCGGGACAATGGACTTCGTGTTTCGTAACATCATCATCATCGTAATATGTTAATGATAAATCCGATTGTTTCATATCGAACGTAACTGTCGATTTGTTTTCATTTGCTAACGATATAAAATCATTAAACGAAATATCTTTCCCTTGTTTTCCAATAGTCCAATCGTAGCCATATGCAGCGACACATAGTACACATTTTTCCGGTGGTACTTCTTTCATTACATTATCTAATGCATTTTCAACAAAAGGTAACGACGATATACTACCAGGTGTTCCTTCGGGATAATGTTCGTCATAAGCCATTAGAAATAAAAAGTCATAATATTTCGATAATTCTTTAAATTCTATGCGTTTCTCAAACGGATCAATATCGATTGTTGTTAAGTAACCAGATGGATGCAAAGCTGTATATAGTTCTTTTGAAAAATCCATTAAGTAAGGAAATGTTTCATCTGGAAGACTTTCGAGATCTATATTTATACCTTGAAATTTATTCTCATCTAAAATCGATTTGATTTTATTGATTAGTATCGCTCTTGCTTTTACATCTTTTAATAGTTTTAGAGTTGTGTCACCATTCCATTTATCATTGAAGTTATTACTCAACATGGGTAAAATAGCAACTTTATTTTTTCGCATTACATTTAATGAACTTGAATCGATGTCAAATTCAATACTACCTTTTGAATCTTTTTGAAATATCCATTCGGGCAATACCATATTAAGTTGACCAATATTTTTATGCAAGGATGATAGCGATTGCTGGTCCCAATTAACATAAAATGCAGATTTAATTGGTAAACGAATTTTAATTTTTTGAGGAAGTATAAGTTCTGAATGATAAAATGATGCTTTGTTGTTTGTTCTAATAATTTCAAGATGGTTAGCAAATGAAAGTTGTTCTTTTTTGTCGATATAAACTTTTGAAGTATCAGAATTGATTTCGGGAAGTCGTTTGGTTTTATAAGTTAACAACTTTAAATCGTAATATTCTTTATTGTTAATTGAGATTACTACGGAGGTAATTGAAATGATAAGCAGAACTGCTAGAATTCTAAATATCCAGACAACACTTTTCCATCGTGTTGGTGTTTGGGTTTGAAAAACTTGATTTTGCATAATATTTTTTTAAGGAATCCAATAATTTCCAGATAATACTACTAACGAAAGCATTTGAATAGAATTATCGTAATATTGATAATCTTTAAAAATAAATTCTTTAGTAATAAAATCCCACATATCATTCAGCCATTCTTGATTTTCTTTGTCAATCATTGCACTAACCGCAAGTGGACAAACAAACGATGGAATAGTATTATAACCTTTACCTATTTTTCGACCGTTTAATTGATATCCATTATTAATTTTTTCAATCGTGTTGTTGGTATTTGATATTATCCAGTTATTTAATGGTAAAAGCAAACTGTCAGCTTCTTTATTCGAAAATAAAATTCTATCTAAGCCAACTCTTAAGGGAATTCTACAAGCATTATAGTAATAAAAACCATCATTTTTTGATTCTAAATAATGAGCTGGTGCAGGTTGATAAGTAGCTTTTCTATAGACTATAAAATCTGGGATTAAGCCTGCTTTGGGGCTGTATTTATTTCTAATTTCGAAAAATATTTTGTATGTTTTTTCTAAAACCAAAAGCCATTCTTTATTGGGGTAATATTTATTAAATACGCGTAATTGTACGGGCATGAAATCCGATGAACGTATATCATTAAAATCAGTATCATTTGGTTTATTATCGTTACTGAGTAAAATGCTGTGTTTTTGTGAATTTATTTCCATCGATAAAATGGCTTCAACTATTTTTGATGCCTCGACTTTGTAGTTTATTTCACCATCGTTTCCCCATTGTTCACTTGCCATAAGTAGAGATAGTGCAATGTCAAAATCACCATCGGATGCTGATGATTGATTGCCATCTTTTTTGTTTGTTATGCAGTCTTTTAAAATGCTCCACGACATTAAATAAGGACTACGACTGCTTGGGTGTGCTTTATAAAAACGAAACATTCCATTAAAAATTGTTTGAGCATCGTTATCATAACCTGCCATCAATACTGTTATTAACATTCCATAACCTTGTCCTTCTGAGACACAAATCGATTTAAATGTATCGCCTGGTTCCATTTCTTCATCATCTAGAACATAATATTGATTAGCATTTGAGCAATTATTTCTGATGTAGGCTTGTTTCCATTTGTTGTAAAATTGTTCGACTGCTTTATCTAAGTCTTTTTGACCGTGATTCGAAGGTTTAATTGTGTATTTGCTATACTCTGTATGCTGTGGGAAAGCATGTTTTATTGTTGTTTGAGATATAACTGTATTATAACAATTGAAAAATAAACTCAATAGTAAAATTCGGAGAAATACATTATGTTTCTGGATGTTGTTCATGTTTTTTTTAAATATATTATCAAAGATACATGTTAATTGGTTAATCGAAGAAATGATTAACCAATTATTAAATCTATTAATGAACAAATGAATCGATTTTGTGTTGAAAGAATGTATAATACCAATGCTGATGTATATTTAGATTATCCGTTCCTCCGCTCCCGCAAGAGTTACGAAGTACACTTGTGGGTATATTAATTCATATAATCCAAAGCAATAATTAACCTGCAAAGTTTTTAACTTTGCTACAGTTTCACCGCCCCTGTTAAGCTAAGGCTATAATCGAAGAAAGTTCTTCCTTGTTAAACTGAGGTTAAAAAACAGAGCGATGTTCAGCTGAGGTTCCGACCTCAGTCGTTACTATCAGTACAGGCTGGAGCATGAAAACATAAAAGCGACTAAGGTAGAACCTTAGCCGAACGTCGCTCCGATTATTATATTTGCTTTTATTTGAACATTACATTCATAATTTGAGTGGTGAATTCAATCTTCATTAATTTCTACTTTAATGTCATTTTTTGATTAGCTATTTTACATTAATGTATAAAATATATATTGAAATGGTTTTCTATTGTTCAGTAAATGAGTTGTATAATGGTTTGGTATTATAATTGATTCAGTTATAAACTTAAAACCAAAGATTATGTCAGAACAAGAAATCAAAGATTTAGAAAAGGCTGTAGCCAAAGCTCGATTTATATTATCGCAAAAAGCTAGTGGTTTGCACGATTTAATTGAAGACCGACTACCAGCCGATTATAAAGAAATTCCCAAGTATGCCGATGCAACATATAAAGCTTGCGAGGAATGGGATTTGTTGAATCAACAATTGATAGCTGCAAAAATGTAATTATAAGAGTATGATAGTACAATTTTATGAGAAGCCGGGTTGTATTAACAATACAAAACAAAAGGCTTTATTGGAACAAAAAGGGCATATCGTTTTTGCTCATTCATTGTTAACCAAAGTTTGGCTTGCCGATGAGCTTCGACTCTTTTTTGAGGGTTTGCCCGTTGAAGCATGGTTTAATCCATCGAATCCTAAAATTAAAAGTGGAGAATTGAATCCACTCGATTTTGACGAAGAAAAAGCCTTAGAAGCAATGATTGAAGAACCATTACTTATTCGTCGTCCGCTCATTTTTGCCGAAGGCGAATATGCTTGTGGTTTTGATAATTCCTTGGTTCAAAAATTATTAAACAACGAAGATGTGAGTCATTTGCAAAAATGTCCGAACATTGCTAAGGATGCGAAATGTGATTAATGGTAATTCTGATTATACATTAGACCAATCTTCCTTTTTTAAGCTAATCTTTATACACAAAATTAGAAGAAAAAATCATTGCCGTTTGGCTTTACAGACTGTGTGAAAATAACAATCTCAAAATTTACTTATAATCTATATCTGTTAATTGAGCCACCTTTAACAGCCAGTGACACTTTCGCTTAGTTTTTGACTATAGTTTGAATTTAAATCCATCCAATGTTTCCATGCATAGCAATCGCAAGGGGTTGAGTTAAATATTATTTATGAAGGAAACCGTCTATCGCTTCAACTCCAACATAACAGGCATGTGGTCGCTAAAACCTCCCAGATATTTCATTCCACTATAGGTACGGAAGGGTTGTTGACCCGAATATTTTTCATCGTCGGTCAATAGGAATGGTTCAGCACAAACTTGTGCATCGAGTTTTGGAAATGATTTATAGAGTGGTTTCGAAATAATTATCTGATCGAATGTATCCCAATTACCTTTAAACTTGTAGGTACCAGGAAAAGTATAGTGCAACGATAGATTGCAGAGCTCTGTGGCGGTTGTATTGCAATCGGTGGCACCAAGTACGGTTGTGATGCTTTCGTTGCGTGGACCATCATTAAAATCGCCCATGATGATGATGTTTGCCGATGCTTGTTTTGTTGTTATAGAATCGACCAAATGCCGTAACACCGCTGCCGACTGCTTTCTCTTGGGTTCGCTCAGTTCTTCGCCCTTTACCCTCGACGACCAATGATTAACCAGCACAAACACTGTGTCGTGCGGTAGTATGATCCCTTTTACAAATAATATGTCGCGAGTTTTTTGCTTATGTGTATCGCCTAACCACACAGGAACGGGATTGCTTTTTAGCAATTTAAACGTTTTTGGATTGTATAGTAAAGCTACGTCAATGCCTCGTGGATCGGGTGAATCGTAATGTACTATTCGGTATTCGAATGCCGACAGGGGTGAATATAATACAAGGGCTTTTAAACATTTGATGTTTTCGACTTCGCACATTCCAACTATGTCGGGCTGTTTATCTTGGCCAATGGCTGCTATGGTTTTATAAATGTTCGATACCTTGGCATTGAACCGAAATGTGTCCCAATGTTTTTTTGATGTGGGCAGATATTCATTATCGTTTCGGGTGGAGTCGTGCTGTGTGTCGAAGAAGTTCTCGACATTATAAAACATCACTTTAAACGATTTTTCTTGACTCCAAAGCTGTTGATGCAGGAACATACACACAACAACCACCAAGATGGCACTATTTCTTAATCTTGGTAGTGTCTTTGAAATATTCATAAGCACCTATATCGGGTTTTCCATCGACAATTCGGCTTCGTCCTTTTATATCATTAGGATAAAGGTTTGCTACGGCAATGTCTCCAGTATCGCGAGCGATTGAAGCAGAATCGAGTCCAAGATTTTTTATATCATTAATAAATAATTTGTATTTCTTATTTGTGGGAATAATAAAAGACTTTGCATCCATATATTCATTTTTCACCTTTTGCTTGAGTATGCTGCTTATAAATTTCACATTATATAATGCTCCGTCTAGCTTATCGGCGTCGAATTCATTGGTTTGAGAACCGTCGATTATACTATTATTAAATATTGCAGCTACCAAGTCTTTTGGGGTTTTGGTGGTTCCATCGGTTTTGTAGTTATTTATATATACCGAACTTGAATTTCGCATATGATAAGGAGTGTAAACATTGGCAATGGTTATATGTGTAAAAGTATAGTTGCCGCCTTCGCATAGTTTTAGATCGTAATAATCGCAATTTCCAAATACACAATTTACAGCTTTTATTGTAGCTCCATAACACAACAAACCAGCATAAGACATGAAATCGATAGTGACATTTTCGAGACTTACATCGGTTGATTTACTCGATTGAAGCATTTGAATGCCATTGGTACCATTACGAATCAATGTATTTTTAATTAAATTGCCCGAACTTGTAGCTCCTAGTATTATACTCCCCCATTGCCCGGGTACTTGTTGATAATCGTATTGTAACCTATATCCTTGAAACGTAACGGGATTCTCCAATGTGCCTTTAACCACCAATGTGCCATTAACCACCAAATTGGCTTTTGGTTTAAAGAGAACCATGGCACCAGCTTCGATGGTTAGGGTTAGTCCTGCAGGAACAATTAACGAGTCGAGAATTAAAACCGATGTACCGGCAGCCCAAGTTGTTGATGCTTGCAATGAGTGTTTCGAGTAAAATGTAGCATCGCGTCCCCATGCTCGCAAACAAACTTCTTGCACCGATTCATCGAGGGTAAATAGCAATTTATCTTCGTGCAATACCATTGTATCTACATTATTCTTATTAAGTTTTGCTTGAATAAAAATAAAGAGACTGTCGTTTGGTTTTATTTCAATGTCCGATTGCTCGCCCGTACCCATACCATTAACATTGATAATAAATTCGGAATTGGCTCCTTTGGCAAGTTTTATGTTTTTTATGTGTATCGATTTGTTGTAGGGATTATGAACTTTGAATTTGCGTTTAGTTATAGAACCCAATTGGGTTATAATGGTATCTATCGTAACAGTATCGCTCGAAAATTTGAGCGAAGCATTCGATTGAAACTTTTCTTTTTGACATCCAAAAACAAAAAACAAAACGCTGCACAACAGCGAAACCGTTAATATAATAGCTTTCTTCCTATTCACATTCATAGTATTTACTCAACAAAGATATAAAAGATTGTTTAAACCTATGAGCAAACGTGTTTTGGATGGAAATATTTCTTTGATAAGGCAAATATGATTAGAAAGAAGTTTATTAGATATTCTATTCTATTAAAAATATTTTGGGGAATGGAGCAAATAGTTCTATTTCTTATCATCCGAACTTTCGGATTTACACAAATAGGACTAAAAGTACCTTTCCGAACTTTCGGAATACCACTTTTAGGTGTTAAAGTACCTTTCCGAAACTCCGGAAACCTACTTTTAGGTGTTAAAGTGACTTTCCGACACTTCGGAAAACCACTTTTAGGTGTAAAAGTGACTTTCCGAAAGTTCGGAAACCTACTTTTATACCTAGCAGCCATTTTCCGAACATTGGTACACAATAAAAAAGTAGTTGTTGCCGTTTTTGCACTTTACTATAACAACTAATAGAAATATTCAACCAACATTTAAAAAAAATCATGATTATGGAAATTGTGAAATTCGACCTAAAAAGTCTCAGGAATGAGGAACATTATCAGTTACATACTGAAGCTAAAACAGTGTTAGGAAAACTCGTTGAAACAAACGAATTAATTGGGGCGAAGTACCCGCAGTACATAAACTGTTTAACCGATGAGTCAACGGTCCTCGACCAAATTCAAAAAAGCAGTATCACCGACTACATTTTTGTGGCTAACCAAAAACGCAATAGTTTGTTTCGCGGACTAAGCGATGCAGTAAAATCGGCTCTCAATCATTACGATGACGATTTACAACAAACAGCCACACACCTACAAACGGCTTTCGACCATTATGGAAACATTACGTTAAAGCCTGCAAATCAAGAAACATCGGCATACGACAGCTTAACAGCCGATCTTCAGGGAACATATTCAAACGACATCAAAGCCCTAGGACTAACCGAGTGGGTTGTGCGTTTGAAAGATAGGAATGAACAATATCGTACCCTAATTACGAACCGAAATACCGAGGAAGCCAATCGCACACAACTTAAAATGAAAGACGTTCGCTTCCAAATAGATGCTCTTTTCCAAGATATTACCAAAACAATAAATGCATTAATCGTAATAAATGGCGAAGCGGGTTTTACAAGTACCGTAAATGAATTGAATCAAATAATAAGTCGCTATTCAAACATCATGGCCCAACGACAAGGACGTGCAGCCAAAAATAATGAAAGCAATTTGGGAAAGAAATAACTCATTTCGCTAAGATAAAATATCATAACAAACATCAAAATAAGCCTCATATTTTTAGGAATATGGGGCTTTTTATTCTTATGAACGGAAGTCGTAAACACGTTAAGGGAAAAGAATTGTTGTATCTATTTTACAAAACAATATCATAACAACATATAGGGTTTTAAAATTCACATTTGTTATACATAAAACAAAACAGTAGATAAACAGCAATAAACTAATTGCAAAAAAACAGAGAAAAACAAATAATAAACCATTAAAACATGAACCCTATGAAACGATTATTTTTACCCATCTTAGCCCTCATCACATTAGGCACAGCAACCCAAGCACAAACTGGAACTAGCAAACTTAAGTCCAATGCTATCTCAAAATCCTTGCTCGATTCAACAATCCAACATAGCTATAATTGGAGTACTCATCAAATTGATACAATTAAAATAATGTATACCTATGACATTTATGGGAATAATACAGGAAAATCAGTCAATTATGGTACTTCGAGTTCAACAGATTACAATACACCTGGGAAAAGACTAAACGACACAACAGTTTATACATACTATAAGAATGGAGTATTGAATAAAACGACATCATTTAATACGAAAAACATACTTTTGGGAAAACAAGAAACAACTTATGATACCTTAGGTCAAAAAATAGAAGATAGTTTTTATAATCCTGGAGATCAAGCTGACAATTACGATAACAAATATTTATACGATAAAGATCAAAAGCTTACAAAATGGATTTGCTATATTATGCAATCATATAATAATTCCCCTTGGATTGGTAAAAATGAAACTGATTATTTATATAATGAAAATGGTAAAATTAAAGAAGAATATTTTTCAAGATATTCTTTAGATCGAGATACTTTACTCGATTCAACAAAAAAAGCATACACGTACAATAGCGATGGTAATTGCACAAAAGAGTCATACTATACTTGGGATAAAAGCTTAAAAAACTGGAAAGATAGTTTAGTCCAAACTGAAAATTTCTATTCGATCCACCAAATAACAGGAGTAGAAACAATAGCCGATAACGAATCGCAGCTTTCGGTATACCCAAACCCAGCATCGCAATGGTTTTCAGTAAAAACTGATGGCAACGCAACGGTTGAGATTTATAACACCAGTGGCATTTTAGTATGGGAACAAAACATCTTTGGACGAGAACCCATTTCAGTAAGCAAGCTTGCAAAAGGATTGTACATTGTAAAAATAAAAACGGAACAATTGGTATATTCCGAACAACTAATTGTTCAATAATAGGAATCAATCACTCAACCCTCATCTCCTCCAAGAGAGTTTAAACAGACAATCCCTCCAACTCAATGGGCAAAAGAGTTGGAGGGATTGTGCATTTATAGAAACCGAATTGGGTTTAGATATAACCCCATTAATAAAAATTATACCCGATTCTGAAAACACTTACAGTCCTTTACATATTACTCTACAACAATCTTTTTTGTAACGGTAGAATATGATGTTTGTATTTGTATAAAATATATTCCAGAAGGAACTATCGATTTTATCTTTGCTGATATGTTATTTATACCTTGTTCCTTTTCTTCGTTAAGTAAAATAGCCGATTTAACTCCATTGAGTGAATAAAGCGAAATAGTTACAAACGATTTCTTATTTAAGGTAAATGATATTTCACAGTCATTGATTACAGGATTTGGTGAAATAGTAACATTATCATAATCTGAGATAATATCTGTTCCAACATAACCAGCAATAGCCGTAATTTTTACGGTATCGGCTAAACTAGTAGCAAGTAAAGGATCTTTTACGTTTAAAATTATAATATATTCTCCTTCTTTTAAGGGTGTAAATGACGGTGCGCTTAAAGCAGAATTATCAAAATTCACTGAACTTCCAGCTGGTTGCGAAAAGAATGACCATGCGTATGTTAATGGATCGTTTTCGGGGTCAGAACTTTTGCTACCATTAACTTTAATTTTAACTTTTGTTGCAACAGTAGTATCGTTGCTGGCTTTAGCAATAGGTGTACCATTGGTTGTTCTTACTTCAAATAAAAGTCGAGCATATGAACTTGTATCTGTACCATTAAATACCTTTAAACCTAATTCATAATTACCATCAACATCGGGTTTAAAAGTTGTATTTGTGTCGGTATCGGTTGGAATAACAGCAATACTTGCTTGCGGAGTTGAAAGTATTGACCATTTGAAAGCTGTTAGTTTCTTCCCTTGTGGATCATTACTTAAAGATCCATCGAGTGTAACCGTTCCACCATTAAACATTAACGTCGGAATTGTTTTTGCTTTAGCAATAGGTGTAATTATTGAAATATTCCCTGCTTTTAATACATTTTTTATCTCGAAGAAATGTGCTGTAGGATATAATTGCGTCGTGTTTTGAATCACCTTAACATGAAGTAAATGTTTGCCATCGGGCAAATTATCGGCAATCATTGCATATTTTGTACCTGGTCCCCATGTTTCAGTCCAATAAGCATCGAGAGTTTTGTGAGTACCATTGTCTACCCAAGCCTCTACTCTACCTCTATTAAGGGTATTATGTCGTGAATAAAGAAGCGAAATAATGTTTCCATCAACTTCAAAAATAGCTTCTGAACCAACGGTTGACGATACCCAACTAGTTCCTGAAATTGACCATCCATTATATTCTTTGGGAGCTATATCGGTAGTTGAATATAAATAGGTATGATCGAAACCTGTTGAAACGATTGGTGTAGGCAATGTTTTATCGGGAGTTTTAATATCCTTATCGGCAGGGAGCGTTGCGTAAATTCTATTTAATTCGCCAATCATATAACTTGCAATATACGACATCCCTAAATCGTTTGGATGAACCCCATTCCCCGAATTATGTGTTGCACCATTATCGCCATAGGTTTCGGCAAGCGTGTGACCATCTTTAATCAAACGAGCACCAATTGAATCGGCAAAGCAAACCATTGGGATACCATATTTTATTGCAACTGGTTTATGTCGTTCTTTCGATGTACTACCATTTTCTTGTTTCAACTGTAACATCATAACTCCAGGAGTGCTATCGTTAGCAACTAATTGACGAATTAAACTTTCCATTGTTTGAGTTGAGAAAGCAACATTATCGTCATTTACCGAAAACTCAACGGTTACAAAATCGGGGTCTTTGCTAAAAACATCACGTTGTAAACGATGAACTCCAATATCGGAACCAGTACCACCAATTCCCGAATTTACAAGCGTCACTTTACTTGTTGGGAATTTTGCTTGCCACCAAGCTGTCATAATATTTATCCATCGTTTACTGTCAGTCGATGCAAGCGATCCTTGTGTAATTGAACCACCAAGAACGACAATTGTAATAGGTTCACCTCGTCGGGCTTTAGCCATTGCTTTGTATATACGAGTTGTATCGTATTGCGAATATCCTTGAACATAGCTTACAATTAAAATTGTAGCTAGGCATAGTGTTTTAAATATTTTATTCATACACTTTCATTTAAAAAATTACCATTTGAAATTAAACATTTCGAACAAAACAAATATACTTTATTACAACAAAAAAGCGCTACATTTTCCAAAGAAAACATAACGCTTAGTGTATTTATTACAAGCTTATAAATTACTTGCTATTAGTACTTTTGCCAATTATCTTATAAATGGGACATGTTGCTGCCAAACTTGTATAACCTATGATAGCAACTAACGCAAATAAAACTAAATTACCCCAATTACCTAAAAAGTTTGAAAGGATAACTATAGCCAAAATAATTGCTATTACCATTCGAATAATCCTGTCGATACGACCAACGTTTCTTGAATCTTTAGCCATAAATTATGAATTTAATATATTAGTTTGAATGTTAATTGATTCTTGATGAATTGCTTTAAAAACCTGATCAACAAGTTCTGAACTTAAACCATAAGTCGCACCTTTTTGTTCCATTGCATGAATAATTTCATCCCAACGTTTTGTTTGAATAATGCGAATATTGTTGTCTTTTTTATGTTGGCCAATAAGTTTAACAACCTCCATACGCTTATTGATAATCTTTAGCAGATCTTCATCGAAAGTATTGATTTGAAGACGCAATTGCTCAAGAGTATGTTTCATTTCAGGATGTTCGTATTCCGAATCGCGAATCACAAGTCGTTTTAAAATATCGCCCAATTGTTCTGGAGTAACTTGTTGACGTGCATCGCTTAATGCAACTTTAGGATTAGGATGCGATTCGATAATTAAACCATATTGACCTAAATCCATTGCTTTTTGCGAAACTTCATAAATCATTTCCGATTTACCTGCAATATGACTTGGGTCACAAATGATTGGAAGGTTAGGAATACGTTGATTTAAATCGATTGCAATTTGCCACATTGGAGCATTACGGTAGTTAGTTTTTTCAAAGCTTGAAAATCCACGATGAATAGCTCCAATTTTTCTGATACCAGCATTGTAAATCCGCTCAATAGCACCAATCCATAATTCCAAATCGGGATTCACCGGATTTTTAATTAATACAGGAATATCAACACCTTGAAGTGCATCAGCAATTTCTTGTACAGCAAATGGATTAGCTGTTGTACGAGCACCGATCCATAAAATATCGATACCATTTTTTAAAGCTTCGTAAACGTGTTTTACATTAGCAACTTCAGTAGCAGTAAGCATTCCGGTTTCTTGTTTTGCCTTTTTCATCCATTGCAAACCAACAGATCCAACACCTTCGAACATATTTGGTCGTGTACGTGGTTTCCATATTCCTGCACGGAAAATCTGAATGCCTTGTTTCGACAATCCTCTTGCTGTTTCCAACACTTGCTCTTCGGTTTCTGCACTGCAAGGACCAGCTAAAATTAATGGTCTTTTATCATCTAAGCCCCACGATGAAACGGGATCTAAGTCTAATTTTAAATTCATAGTTTTTGTAATTATTATATATTTTCTTCTAATTTATTATTTTGCTTCTTTAATGTTCCACCTAGTTTTTTAATTCGTTCATTTAATTCAGTAAATTTTGAATATTTTAAATCAGTTACATTGGATCTTGAAACGATTCTTGCATTTATTTCAAAACCATTAATGTGTTTAAAGTATAAATCAAGACTATTTGAAATTTGATCTACGGCTTTTAGAACATCACTACCTTTTAGTTCAATAAAATAGGCTAATTTATCATTTTGATTTAATAACAAATAATCACAAGCCTCTTCTTTATTAGAGTACATTTTATCTGGTATATAGCAAAAAAACTTTTTCTTATTACTATTAATTCCAATATATGATTTTCTTTTTTGTTCTAAGGCAATGATACTCCTATTGTCAGAAAAGAACAATGAATGATTATGTGATTCTGGAAGCATATTTATTGCAAATTATCAATAAAATCAAACTCTTCATTAATTATTCTCGAAGCTTCATCAATTTCTTCATTTTTAATCAACCCTAATTCATAATCAATAATGTCCTGAGCAATTCCATTTTCAAGTTTATATGCTCTTATTTGATTTTGATGAATCCATAAACTTGGATTGATTTTTTTATTCTCAATACCTATTTTGCCAGCATACATTAAATTATTGAATGATGCTAAGATGTATGGGCTATGGGTAGTAATTATAGACTTACTACTCTTTATTTCATGATTATTGGTATTTGTTCCGTTTGAAAGTATTGAAAATAACTCAACTAAACTTTTTTGAGAATTAGGAAATAGATGTACTTCAGGTTCTTCAATAATCCTAAAACAAGGTCTTCCAATTGTAATTGAAAGAAATATTTCTTGAACAATTCGTAAAACCTCTTGCTGACCAGAAGATGTATTTTCTATGGAAATAAATAAATCATCGTCTACATTTATATATTCAAATCCATCTATATTTTTATATTTCCCTTTTAAAATTTTAGTTGCTAATTTTTCAGCATTTTGAATTGTATTAACATTTAATTGTAAAGGTGAATTTATTCTGTCAATTAAATATTCAAATGTTTTGTTTTTTAATCTCTCCTTTAATTTAGAAACATAATCTAAAAACTCAATCATTATAAGAAGATCAATATCTCCAAATTCTCCTACAACATGATCTTTAGACGCATCTGAAATCGATTTAATCAGTGAATTTCTCATACTTTCAGTTAAAGAACTTGAAAATGTTCGTCCTGCTGGAATATAAAGCGAATCTGTTAAATCATAAAAAAACCTATAAATTTGTGCTTGTAAATTAGTTTCTAGTTTGCCAATTATTTTAAAATCTGGAGATATTTCATTCCTTTTTACTTTAATTTCTTCAATAATAAGATAACAATCTTCCAATATTTTTCTTAAAATATTTTTAATTTCGTTACTTTCAACTCTTCCATCCTGTTCTCGAAAATCGATAGTAAATTGATTTTCGAGAATTCCATCAACAATTTGACCATATATTGCACAAACCTTACTTCCTTTAATCAAACTAAACCCAAAACTTTTAATATATTGATTATAAATCAATTCAGACAAAGCTGATATTGTAATCAAATTGTTTCCAACATTAGTTTTCTTTGAAAGTTCATCTTGAATAATTCTAAAAATTTCATCTTTCAAATTATTAAAGAAATACACCAACTTAGCCAATGTACTTTTTCCACTAGCCGATTCTCCAATTAACACAACAATATTTGTTATGTCAATTTCAACATCTTTTAATGGACCAAAATTCTTTACCTCAATTCTTTGCATACTTTTTGTTTTTAGACTGAATCAAATATACGAATGATTATAACACTTTCTTAATTCTTTCTAATGCTTCGCGAAGTAATTCCTCGCTGGTACACAACGATATGCGAAGATATCGTGAACCATTTGAGCCAAATATAAATCCTGGTGTAATAAACACATTCGCTTTATATAAAATAGTATCCGAAAGCTCTTCAACCGATGCGAATGTATCGGGAATTTTAGCCCAAATAAACATCCCCACTTGCTTTTCGTTAAGTGTGCAACCAATGTGTTTCATTATTTTGATTGCCTCAACTCTTCGACGTGTGTAATGTTCATTAATTTCATTGTACCACGATTTTGGATTTTTGATTGCCTCGGTTGCAGCTAACATCATTGGCAAAAACATTCCGCTATCCATGTTACTTTTTACTGTCAAGATGGTTTGAATATAATCGGCAGCTCCTGCTATCATTCCCATTCTCCAACCTGGCATATTTTGCGATTTAGACAATGAGTTTAATTCTAACGCTACTTCCTTAGCTCCAGGAACTGCCAAGATGCTAAGTTGTTCGTCGTTTTGAATAAAACTATAAGGATTATCGTTAATAATCAAGATCTTATGTTTCTTACCAAATGCCACTAATTTCTCAAAAAGCTCCATTGTAGCAGGTGTTCCTGTAGGCATATTTGGATAATTCACCCACATCATTTTCACCTTCGAAAGATCGTTCTTTTCGATAGCCTCAAAATCGGGCAACCAGCCATTTTCATCTGTAAGGTTGTATTCAATAATATTGGCTTCCACAATATTCGAAACTGAGCTGTATGTTGGATAACCAGGGTTTGGAACCAAAACACCATCACCTTTATTCAAGAAAGCTAATGAAATATGCATTACACCTTCTTTCGAACCCATTAATGGCAGAATTTCGTTGGTTGCATTAAGTTCTACACCAAAATAGGTTTTATACCAATCAACAAATGCAGTACGCAATTGTGGTATTCCTACATAACTCTGATAACCATGATTTTTAGGATTCTTCGATGCTTCAACCAAAGTATCGATTGTTGCTTTTGATGGTGGATTATCGGGATTACCAATGCCTAGATTCAAAACATTTCTGCCTTCAGCATTCATTTGAGCTATTTCTTTCAATTTCTTTGAGAAGTAATACTCGCTTACGGAATTCAGCCTATCTGCTGGTGATACTATCATTTTTTTAATCTTAAAGTATGTAAAATAAAAAAGTCCCGACGATGCGGGACTTTCTTTTGATATTTTTATATGTTTATTTTCATCTATATCTGTAAAGCCCCGTATCACTACTTAGTAAAGTAATAATAAAAGAAGCTAAAAAATATATTTGCGAATAATTTCATTCTGTTCAAAAATTTATTTTACAAAAATAATAAAATTTAGATTTACTGCAAATTTTTATTGTTAAAATCGCATTTATTTTATAATACTAAGAGTATAAGCTCTAGCTTCACTGTTTGTTTCAATATAATCTGCTATCGAAGGCTTTTTTATGAAAGCTACAGCTTCCATTGTCTTTTCAATGACATCAGTCATTTGTGAAAATCCTATTTTATCAGTTAAAAATGCATTTACAGCTATTTCATTTGCTGCATTCATTATACAGGGCATATTTCCTCCTTTTTCCATCGAGGCAAATGCTAAAGCAAGATTTCTAAATTTCGTTAAATCGGGTTTTTCAAAAGTTAGGGCAGGATAATCAAAAAAACTAAATCGTGGAAAATTTGTTTTTAATCGTTGAGGAAAACCAAAAGCATATAAAATTGGAAGTTTCATGTCAGGTAATCCCAATTGTGCTTTTACTGAACCATCGGTAAATTGAACTGCCGAATGAACTATCGATTGTGGATGAATAACAACCTCAATCTGTTTTGGATCTAAACCAAATAACCATTTTGCTTCAATTACCTCAAGACCTTTATTCATTAAAGATGCCGAATCGATAGTAACTTTTGCTCCCATATCCCAATTAGGATGTTTTAGAGCCTGTTCTTTTGTTACCTTTTGTAATTGCTCTTTGCTGAATTGTCGAAATGGGCCACCTGAAGCTGTTAGGATGATTTTCTCTATTTCATTTCCATACTCTAATTCACCTGTAAGGCATTGAAATATTGCAGAATGCTCAGAATCAACCGGTAGAATTTTAACATTGTTTTCAATTGCTAATTGGGTAACTAATTCTCCAGCAACAACAAGAGTTTCTTTATTTGCTAACGCTATTGTCTTTTTGTGTTTAATAGCATTTATAGTTGGCAATAATCCTGAATATCCAACAAGAGATCCTAATACTATATCAATCGCATCTAATTCAACTATTTGTTCTATTGATTCTTCGCCTGCATATACCTTAATATCATTGTCAAACAATGCTTCTTTTACTTTAGGATATAGATCTTTATTAGCAATAACTACAGCATTGGGATTGAATTTTTTTGCTTGTTCTATTAAAAGGTCAGCATTATTATTTGCTGTAAGTACTTCAAGTATAAATGCATCAGGATGATTAGCAATGACCTCTAATGCCTGAGTTCCTATAGAGCCTGTAGAACCTAAAATTGCTATATGTTTTGCCATGTATGGACTTACTTAAAATTAATGTATTGCTCTGGATTAAGAGCTGTACCTTTATGCCACAATTCAAAATGAAGATGTGGACCTGTAGATAATTCTCCAGTATTGCCTACAATACCTATTGCTTCGCCCGATAATACCTTGTCGCCAACTTTCTTTAAAATCTTTGCACAATGTTTATATTCGGTTATTAGGTCTTTATCATGTTGAATACAGATTACATAGCCAGTTTCTAGTGTCCATTGTGAAATTATAACCGTTCCATTCATTGCGGCATGAACAACAAGATCTTTTGCTGTAACGATATCTGTTCCGTAATGATTTTTATTTGGTGTATAACTGTTTGAGATAAGACCCTTAACTGGTGCAAACAAAATTAAACCCGAAAGTATGTCAGAGTTTTTATCGTCATTTGTTGTAGATAAATTGAACTCTTCCTCTGCCTCTACTTGTTTTCTAAAGGATGAATCTTCTTTTGAAACAGATAAGTCAATGTTTTGTTTTGGCACAGCCGAGTCTTTATCATATATATTATATCCAGCAACATCTTCGCCTCGTAAAACAGCTTTTACCTTTTCTACATAATTCTCATACATCATCAATCGAGCTTCGAGGGAGTCGACTTTTAGAGCATTTTTAATAATTCCTTCTCGTTCATTTGCTTTTGGGAAATCAGGAATTAAATACGATTTC
>Ga0302286_10000808_pt1 | contig 24539 bp, 17 predicted proteins | sample III_Fen_E2_3_FD_198765 | JGI IMG/M metagenome (GOLD analysis project Ga0302286, IMG submission 198765) | Peat permafrost microbial communities from Stordalen Mire near Abisko, Sweden - III_Fen_E2_3 | ecosystem: Environmental > Terrestrial > Soil > Wetlands > Permafrost | place: Sweden: Abisko...
AATAATCTATTTTATGTTAAAATTTGTCCCATTCATATGATAAATCTGCTAAGACAGATTAGATAATCAAAATGTTTAGACTTGATTTTGGGTTTTTACAGTGGGATACTTCGGTTTCTCCAAGAATAACTAAAAACTACTTCAAAAACAGACACAAAAAGGAAAGGACATTTTGAAAAGAAAGATTCTGTTTGATTAAAGCTAAGAAAGGAGAGTAGAAAAACACTGATTCAACCAAAACAGCAAAATAATATTACTGCTGAAATAATGTATTATTTGAAAGATTCTCTAGGCTAAATAATCTGACAATGACACTCCTTTAGAATTACTAAATGATATTTTTTTTGTTGAACTCCTCCTATCAACATAGTAGAAGTATGAATTCTCAGATTCTAATAATCTACCCCTTACCTTCTTCAATCATGAAAGTTCTAAGTTTTTGTGAGAATCATAATAAAAATAAAATAAAACAGAAATTAACTTTTGTATGATGGCTGTTTAAGAAAACCTTTGGGGGGTCTGGATACTTTTATTACCAATTCAGACAAAAGTTAGGTAATATAATGTAGAGAATAATAATAAAATTCTGATATTTGTTAACAATTCTAATATGTCCCTTGAAAATAAATAACTATCAAAATACAGCAAATTAAATGATTTGTACCTGAACTTCGATTTTAGGGATGGGATCGTTTCTGTTTCTTCAAATAAAAAGTAATTATTTAAACCATAATCAAAAGGAAGAGGTTATTTTGATAGAAAAATCAGATCGAAAGCAGATAACTCAGATATCAAAAACACAATAATTGTGTGGATTATGTTTGAATGGAAGAAATATTTGGGAGAATGAAATTTTTTGTGTTCTCAATAAAGGATATTTTCACTGTTGAAGCATGCTATTATTATGTTTAAGCAATTTTCATTCTGGGAAAGGCGGGGTTAGCTTTCCACAGAGAAATAGCCATCAAGAATAATTATGGGAGGATGTTATTGAAATCGTAAAATAGTGTTTTGTTATCTGCAGTGAATTACATATTTTGATAAAAAAAGAACTCGGGAGATATTCCAGAAGAGATATTAAAGGGGGGAAACGGCTCCAAATATCAATTTTCTGTGAATATTATTCAATAGATTCTTTGTATTTTGAAAAATAAACAAATAGGCATACAGATAAGTGAAATACGTAGAGAAAGTAGCAGTTATTTAGTAGATACCTAACCATCCCTATCACACAAACATACACACATTAATTCAACATGTCAAACAGTCATTTCAGTGCAGTAACAACACCATTTTGCTATAAATGGGACTAAGCATACAGCGAAAACATCGCCAAATACGAGCAAACCATCTCTTCACTAGAGAAGAAACTTGAATCGAAAAAGACAAGTTCTCGTTATCCATTCTTCTTCTAGCGTCCTATTATCACCCTTGAGCTCACCAAGCAGATGTCTTAACTCGGTACTATCTTCGACGATGAATTCGAGCGATATTCTAAATTCAACGACAACATTAAAACAGATTTTAAATCAGTTTTCATTTCAACTTTCGCACTGCCATTCTCAGGTATCGCCATCAGTGCAGCACTCTTTGCAGCTTTGACATTTGTGCCTGGACTCAAAAACATCAATTAAGTCAAATACGCTACTCTTGCTATCGCGCCTACAGTGGAATATCTCTACGACAGAGCGAACACTGCAGCGTAAGCTCGTACTAAATAATTCTTGAACTGGGTGCTAGCTAACAGAGGTGCTCAAAGTAGACTTGAATTTGAAGGTAAACTATTGTTTGAAAAGAACCCTAGACTTCTCAAGTAATTCAGACATTCTTCGCTAAATAGAACATCACCTTATGATATCTATGAGAAACTCGTGACAGTTATCTGTGAAGAGTACCCTGAAAATGACACTGGAGATTTTGTTTGAGTAGAAGGGAAACAATAAAAGTTCCTAACAAGGTTGTGTGTACAGTCATTTTCATGTTTGTTATTTCAGCAGCAATTATCTAGTTACATTTCTAATATTTTAGGTCAAGTGAAAAGTTATTGTGTGAGAAGAAGTAAAAAGAACCAAAGGGGGTAATGTAGAAAGTGAATTCAAGTATTATTGATTCCTCGTCATCTTCTTATTTTGTTGATTATCTTCTTAAACCCTTTTAATTGGATCTATTCTTCTATCCCCTCCCCCCGCCCAAAGAAACCTAAAAGTTTGAGTTGCTTTAAGGGGAATCATTAGACTTTCGCAAGAAAAAATAATAAAAAGAAGCTAGGAAAAAAATAATCAAAAAATAATCCTTATTTAACATTCCGACTTTTAAGATAAACTCAGAAGATAACCAATAGTTTCAACAAATGTCTGATTACGAAGACGAAGAATACGGCCAGGAAGATTACGATGATGACTATGGTCACGATGATGCTGATGATCCAGAAGTCGAACTTGAAAATCAATACTACACTGCTGAAGGTTAACATAAAGCGCACAAAGATGCAAAATTCAAGAGCAGAAATATTTGAAGATTCCAATCGTATTTTATAATATTTGTTGTGAATGATTTTTAGGTGAAATAGGTGATGATCCTAAGAAAGCTATCACTATCTTCGAAGAAATCCAGTAAGTCGAGGCATCGAAGGAAGTATCCAAACGAAAATGGACTTTCAAATCACTGCAACACATCATCGTTCTTTCCGTGAAACTCAACTAAAACACTGATCTCATCAAAAAAATCCATCTCATCTTGCAGAACATGGAGAGTGTCAGCAGAAACGACGCTACCGATGGTATCACTCAAATCATCGAGAGCTTCATGAATCTAACCGAGCTATCCATCAGACAAGAAGCCTTTGAGATCATTCTGCAATATCTTAAGGAAAAACAGATGATTCAACTCTGGTTCAACGCATCCTTGAAACTATCGAAGATCTACTTTGAATCCTAAGATTACACGCATTTGAGCTCAATCACCAAGCAAATCAAAGAAGCCTGCACTCTTCCAGATGGCTCTGATGACCCGAAGAAGTCGGAGTATCTTTTAGAAGTTTATTCTATCGAAATTCGTGTGTTGATTTCCCAGAAGCGCAAAAAAGAATTGAAAGAAGTGTACTCCAAGACAAAGAGGTTGTCTTCTAGCATCAATGACCCTAAGATCATGGCTGTCATCAAGGAAACCAGTGGGAAAATGTTGATGTTCGAGAAGAACTACAAGCAAGCTGAGCAGGAATTATTGGAGTCCTTCAAGAGCTACTAAGATATCGGCAATCCAAATGCTAAGTTTTTGTTGAAATACGTGGTGCTCGCTTCGATCTTATCTGGATCGACTATCAACCCGTTCGATAATAAAGAAGCAAGAGTGTACAAGGAAGACAGGGAGATTATCGCAATGCAGAATCTCAGATATGCATATGAGTCGAAGAATATTAATTTATTCAATGCGACTTTAGTTGATAGGACATCTAAGATACAAGAGGTAGGAAAGAGGAATAGATGGTTGGAAATAATGGGATTGTTGTATGGTTAAATAGGACGAATTCATGAAGGACTTCATCGATGAGTTGAAGAGAGTCATCAGCTTGGAGAAAATCGCTAGAATGATCATTCCATATGAGCGCATTAAAATCAGCTACATTAGCAAGTAACTTCAGATTACTCCGTAGACTGCTGAGATCTACCTGATGCAGCTCATTCTTGACAAGAAAATCACTGGGTTCATCGACAGCGAAGAAGGTAAAAGAAGCTGGGTGCTAATTAGATGAGATTAAAGAAGCTTTTTACCGTTTTAAACTCATTTGTTATGTTGAAAATGATTTACTTTCAGGGTATTTTGAGAACTCCAACTACTTGAAGGATCCCCTTGAACAACAGAAGGAAGATTCAATTGAGAAATGGATTCAAAGCATCAAGGCACAGTGAGAGAAGAACATTTAGTTAGATTGCAGAAGACAAAATACACACAGAAGAAGTGGTTGTTTTCTGCCATTTTCTAGAGGAATCAAATTTAGTTAAAATGGAAAGAAAATCAATACAAGCGAGAAAATACATAAAGCCTGTCTGTTTGTGTTAGCTCATCAATCTTTATCAATTTGCTTCAGGCTTTAAAAGAAATTCATAGAAATTTAATGAAATCTTTCATCTTTTGGCATAAAAAAAAAAAGGTTGCATAAAATAAAATGAAATGAAAAAGAAGCACATGATTTTGGTGTATTTTTCAATGGGTGGTTAAGCCTACAAACATAGAATAAAAAACGACAAACTTGGTTAGATATTCATTGCTTGAGTTGCATATTAAAAAGAAAGAAGAAAGGGTGCATGAAGAAGAGAGATAAAACGCATTTAATCAATGGTGCCGCCTATTATCCTCCTTCCATCCTAGTTGCTTCACATATTTGCTGTGGTGAAACATTGTTTTATTAGATTCAAAGAATGACCGTGTGCTTGTATATATGTATGCATCCATCCATCTATCCATATATCCATCACTAGAGCCATTTTCAAATCTTTATGTTTCAATCTGTTCATTCAGCTTTCTCAGCCTTTTCCTCTTCTTTCTTGGGCTCTTCAGCTTTTGGTTCTTCTGGTTTCTTGGCTTCTCCTTCGATTCCAGCATTAGCAGCTTTAACTTCCTCGAAGACTTTCTTGAATCTATTGAACTCATCAACGGAGGTGAATCTTCCGCAGAGCTTTTCCAGAATTGATTCGTTGTCGGAATAATCATAGCAACTCCAAATCCATGATTTATCGTTAGTTTTCAGTGCAATAAGCTAGCAAAGAGGATCCTTAGGAGACACATAGAAATTAGCAACAACCTTGTGGGTTTTGTCTTGTCTCATCAAGATACGCACTCTCTGGGTTTCCTTGTTCTTCAGGAACTTCAAATCACCAGCACCTCTTTCCTTGAACTCGGTGTCTCTCCATCTGTAGAGCTTAGTTCTGAATTTATCGAGGACTTCTTCGTTTTCTTCACCAGTGATGATACTCACTTAAGGAAGTTCCTTTACTGGCTTGAAATCACCACCGCATTCAGCTTCAGGGTCGTAGTTCTCGTCGACTTGCTCTTCGTTTTCTCTTGTGTCAGCCATGATGATGATTTAGTTAGTTTTGTTCTTCTTTTGTTAATATATTTTTTTATATTTTCTTTAATTTATCTCTGGTTTAGCACAGCTGCTCTGGTGTTTAAATACTCCTCTCGGTATGCTCAAAATTAGTTTTTGGCCATTTTCAAGCAAGCAAGCTAAATATCCCCAGCTACAATTTCATCTTCAAGAGAAGACAATCAGGAAACCAAAATATATTTATTTGTAATTTCTCATGCCCTTTTGCTTTATCTTTCACATAGACACATTCAGCAATTTTCATTTGATAAAACCAGTTGTCTCTAACAAATTTCTATTCCCAGTCACATTAAGCATCTCTTTCAATTTTTTTCTTGTAGAGTTAAACACACTCACACACACATACATAAATCACATTCTTTCTAGTCTACAACAGAGAAGAGATTAACATCCGTGGTTTATTGTTTTTTTTTTGATGATATTTTCATGAAAAAACAGCACCAATTCACCCATGACTTCTTCTCTTCCTTTCCCTCCTTCTCAATACCCGAATTTCTTGCTCATAGCCTCATTGTACACTTCAGTGCAGTCTTCCATCGACTACATGTATGTCAAATCCACACAAGCTTCTTAGTCTTTAGAAGTCTTGACATTTCTGCTAGCAGGTTTAGCAGCTACTTTGTACACCTTTTTATCGGCCTGCTAGATTTCAGAAGGGGCTATATAAAGAGGTGCATCTTCCCCATCATTGGCGTGTTCTTCTTAGAATTTCGAGAGGTATTCTTCTTGGAAACTTTTCCTTTAATTTTTCTGTCTTTTGAGCTCTTCTTGAGCATGTTTCATGATCAAATCTTCGTTCATTTCCTTATCATCATCTGTTTTCGGTTTTTCTAGTTTTTCTTATCTTTGTTTCTTGATTTCACGGAGTTTCTCTAACTCTGAAGCAATCCTATTATTCTTTTTGTTATCTTCCTTGAAAATCGAGTTCTTGGTGGCTGCTTATCCCCTAACAAGACCTTGATTGTCATCATCATCTTCATCGTTATCTTGACTTCTTTAGAATGCCTTATTAGCGTCAAGTTTCTTCTCAAATGACTCATAATCGATTTCAGTGTCAGGTTTGATGTACTAAAGCATGTCAGAGACCCTTGAGAAATAAACAAAAATGATATGATTCAAAATATAACTCACAATCTACCATTAAACAATCTCATATTATCCTAATTCTTTACAATTAAATTTCTGTGTTGAGTTCTCTGATTTTACCGAATAGTTTATCTCTATTTTCCTTATCTAATTTAGCATCTGTTTCCTTCATAAACGCATCTAATTCGTCTTCTTCTTAATTCTCCTACATATCTCCATCCTTTTTTTCATTTATCCCTAGCACTTTAGAGTTCAAATCGTGTCTCTCTGCCATCAATTTCTCTAATTTCTATTTTAAACCCCAATAATTAGCAGTTGTATTCTCCAGCTTCCCTAGTGCTATCCTCTTTCTTTCTTCATGATCAATCTTCAGTTTTTTCAACTTACTCCTGTCAAAATACTCCTCATCGTCTTCTTCATCTCCGAAAATATTATTATCAAACTTCGCTGCAGCCTTCTTCCTTCCTTTGCAAATCAACAAAACAATTAAATTTCCTCCCTAAATCCTTTTAAATCTTACTCATTTCTTCACTTTCTTCTCCACATTCTCCAAACAAACTCAGTCTCACATTTGACTCAGCTTAATCCAAGTTCGATTACACTTCAAGTAGCTTCACTTATAATTTTTCTTTCCTCTCTTTGAGTCTCTCTTCTAACCCAAACTCTTTTCGTTCCTTATTTGCGAGTTGCTCCATTTCTTACTCAGAAGTATTGTACTTTGCAAGTTTCTCCTCATATTTATCAATCTTTTCGACTTACTTCTCAGTTAGATTCGGTAGTCTCCTCAGCAAATCAGGAATCAAAGCGATTTAGTTCTCATCGTGATAATCATAAACTTCCTGCTCATCGGACATACCCCAAGATATCCCACCATCACCTGGATTCTAGTCACTGTTTTCCTTTAGGGCTTTCTCTTCCTCAGATTAAACTGGCCCTCCTATTCAAACAAACAGCCAATTAAACCATATTTAGCTGATATAAATACCTTCATAAGCTATTATTTCCTCCCCTTATTTTTCTATCTCTTTTACCCTTTAATTTTCTGCTTTTATTCTGATGTTTATAATATGGATCATTATCTCTTAATCCAATATATATTGCCTTCAGCTCCTTCGGTGTCCTTATCCTATCATCTCCTAAAATTTCCTTGCTGCCAGCAGTATTAACAATATTTCCTTAATTTGAGTCCTTTTTCTTATTCTATCCAGCCTCATTATTCTTATTTTTGGCTTGTATTTCTGCTTCTTCACGAAGTTATTCCTCTTGATCTTTCTCTTCCAATTCTAGACACCTCAGAATATATGTTCTAGTTGAGTTTGCAAAGCGCAAGGAATCAAAGGGATGAAGCTAATGGTAAACTCTACTTGGTAACTGCTTATTGTTCACGAATGTCCCATGGGAGGATTTCAAATCATACAGGAATATTTCCCCGTTGTTTTTGTGTTGAATCACAGCATGCTTTCGTGATATTGTGGGATGTTCCATGACGATATCGCATAAATCAGGGTACTTCCCGAGTAATATGAACGGTTTGTATGATATGTCCTTCTCGTCTACAGGCACACCATCTTTGATTATCTCTAAGCTGAGTTGGTGTCAAAGATAAAAAGTTTAGCCCAAACGAATAGAATCACGAAAAAAAAGATAGAAAGATAACTGAGCTATTGTAAATTACAAGTATTTTAAGGTAGGTTTGGAACTCCATGAAGGGATAATGTAGTCCTCACCGATATTGAATGTGTTCATTTTTTATCCTGCAGAGAAAAGTTTGCTCTGGTGAATCTTCCTGATTGTTGCTATGGGTATGCTTGATTGAGAGTTTCCAGCGAATTAGATTTATTTGTAGTTTTCTGTGTCTTGCAGATTCTTTATTATTTTTTTCAAATTAATGCTTACAATCATCTAAATAATCCTGCAATTAATTTGCCTTTGTTTACAGATACTCGTCAATAAGAAGGGAATGTCAAAATGGAATAATTTCATTATAAAATCAACACAACATCTCTCTTATTCAAGTACTCTAATATATCCAGTAAAACTTAAAGCCCATCTTTTCTCATTCTGTTTTCCTCCAATTTCGCAGGGTGACTTGTCTGCATTTCTTCGATCTTCAAACAGGAATTGTAGGATCTGATTGAATCCTAATAATTATTTAAAGTGTTTTAGACTTGAAGCAGGGAAAAGGACTTATCTCTTTCCGCAAATATCTTCTTAATCTCTGATGCCAATATTAACCTCAGGCAATGCGGGGAGTTTATTAATATCTTGTAATTTCCTCCGTTGATTCTTCAAATTTACCAAGAATTTTCTTACTCAACACAAATCAATTATAAATAATTAAAACAAATAAAACATCAAACAGCACACATAAATCAATTAAGTAAATCAAATGGACGATCAAGATATCTCTTTAGACGATCCTTAAAACCCAAGTACACAACAGTAGGAAGGATAACAGCAAACAGGAGAAGATAGATCTCAATTCAGAACTCCAAACTAATTTGAATAGAACCCAGTCACTGCGTTCTCCGATAGCAAGGAAGAACCTTAGTATTAGCAGTAGCCGAGCACTTTCCAGAGAGGCAGAACAGTATCTCGTATTGATTCTGAAAACCCCTTCCTTCAAAATTCCGCTTCATCATAGAATGTAGAAATAACCACTTAATTGCAACGATGCTGATATTTCTTTGATGATACCTTGCATAGATCTTGATTGAAGTCACTGGATATAAGCTATATGACTCGAACTTAGCGAAATACGCCATGTTCAGCGTGATTGGAAAGGATAAAAATGGAGAATTTGAAGTTGCTAGAAGATACAGCGAATTCGATCAGCTTCGCAAGCTCATGATTAAACGCTGGCCTGGATGCTATATCCCTCCTCTTCCTTCTAAGAAAGCGATCGTAGGCTATTTTTTTTAGTTGTTTTAAGGAAAAACAATCCTTCGTTTGATGATTAAGATTGAAGATATTTTCTTGCATTTTGATAGGGCAATACCGAATCAAATTTTCTGAATGAACGCAAGAAGTATCTGCATACCTTCTGCAATAGTGTTGCGAAGCTAGAATACTTGTTCTACTCTATTGAATTCCAACTGTTTATTCGTCATAAAGACGCTGACATCAGCAAGGTATATTATTACTAATTTGTTCTTGAAAATATTTTGGGAAATTGGTTTCCCCAAAAAAAATCAAGAAATTTACTGCTTTATGACTTATGCAAGAGCTAAATTGGCTTTAACACCAGTCAAATTCAACTTATTGTATTGCTATTAAACAGAAACTGGTTTTATTAGAAGACTGCACTGTTATTGATATCATCGAAAAGTACAAGGGACAATTCTACAAGCTTGCTGGCGTAAGATGCATGTTCCTCTATCCTTTTCACTTCTCTTTTAACTCTTTTATTTTTCCAGCAAGAAGTCAACACTGAGATGATCTAAAGCATCGCTTCTTTTCAAGCTTTCCTTAAAAGATCTAAGGAAGTTCTCAAAGTAAAACAACAACAACATAAAGATCCTTTCATTTTACTGATAATCTTGCTTGTCTCTTTTTCTAGGAACAAAGACAGACTATCTCTGAGCTGACATCAAGCAGAAAGAACACTGACTTACAGCTCAGGAAATTCTAGAAATACACAATCCAGAGATATGAAAAAGACATCCTTAGTGAGTATACTCTTGGAAAGAAGAGTGACATGATCTACATCAACGAAGAAGAGAACACAGAGCTACAGAAACTCATCGATGAGCAGGTAAGCAAGAATGGATGTCCTTGTTTCATACAAGAAGTACTTATATTTATTATTTTTCCATTCAGAACGAGGTGATAGAGTTAGAGCCATTCAGTTTATTATATGACCTTATCAACCACGAGCTCAAGGATACTCAAGTAACGCTGATATTCTCTATTATGACTGAATGCTTTGCTAACCGAGAGATATTTGATACAAAAACAGGCATTTTTGGACGCTCTCGAAAGAAAAGATTTCTATGAAAATCGCAAAAAATAACTTGAAAACAATCTCACTGATAAGCAGTCTTAGTTGTCAGATCTAACGAATGGCAAGAAGACTCTTCGATCAATTTTTACTAAGGGTGATGCTGAAACACAGAAAGATAATCTCAAGAAGGATATCACTGATGTAATAAATAGCAACAGAAATAAATAAATATCCTTTAAATCTTCTACCTTTCTTGCTTTATTGAATTTCTCTCTATTTGGATGAAACTAGCTTGAGGAAGATATCTAATTCAATGCATAGCTTAACGAAATCATCATTGGAATAGTCGGCATGATCGAAATAGAGAAATACAAGGTAAATTGAGCCATCAATCGATGCTTTTTAAATACCGAATTCTTACCTTTGAATTGTTCAACTAACTGTTAAATTTTTCTAGAAAACGAAAGCCCGTCAATACTACGAAGTCATGACAACAGTCTCAAAGCTAGAATTAGAGTGTATCCAAAAGCAGAGCAATCTATGGAAGATTATCAATGAGACAGCTGCTCAGAAACTCAAGAACTTCAATGAAAGAAATGCTGAAGAAAGTTAAGAGAAACATTGAATGTTTTTCGAGCAAGAGCAAGAGAGGAAGAAATAGAGGAAACATTTTTGAATAGTATTTTGGAAGGATTATTGTTGTTTGCATGTGTGTGTTGATTGTGTAAGTCCATCAACAATTCTTCTTCAATGTCAAGAAATTCATTTTGAGATAAGGAGTAAAGGTGTGTTGCTTATTGGGAAACATTATTATTTGTAGTATCTAGTTTGCAAGAACCACACATACACGGGAGAATGAAATTAAAGAAATCTTAGAAAGTACAGAAAAGAAACAAAGAGGATTAATTAATTCATATTCATTAGCATAGCTTTAATATTTAGATACATGGCAGTAGAAACGATCGAACAGTTGCATGAGCAGTAGCTTCCGGATATTTAATCATAAAAAGAAGAAATTGATGTCTTAGAGTCGATTTATCTGAATGACATTAAGCTTGTGAAGAGTTCATTCCCATTTAAACTCGAAGTCATCTGCAAGCCATTCACTGTTGGACTCAGTGTGAATGAGAATTCATACAATGTTAAAGTCATTGTCGATTTCGAAAAGTCCTATCCAAGCAAGGGCAAACCTAAGATTGTATATGAGCCTATTAGCGATATTACTTAAGATCATATAGCTGAAATTGAATTACTGACTTCAAAGATTCTAGCGAGAAACACAGCTTCACCAATTGTGTTTGAAATCGTCGAAAATGTTAGAGTAAAAAATCAACAAACACATAGCAGACAATAATAGATTATTATGGGTGATTTCATAAAGGAACAATGGAATGAAATGGTTGAAAGGAGCATATCAAACATAATAATGTGCATTGCTATGGTGATTCTTTAGGATTGATTGGTTTGATTTGAAAAATAGGAGTGGATCCAGACGAACATCATTAACTTGGTTTTGGAAGAGAAGAACAAGTTGTAAGAGAAAGCAAAGATCATCTATCATAGGCCGACGTTTGATACCTACACACCATGTACGCTAGAGAACTTCTTGAAATGGAAGGCAGCATTCGATGAGGAAATGTAGAAACTCAAGGCAAAGAACCCGAAAGATGATGAGACTAAACTCACAGGAAGATAGTTCTTCTAGAGGGGATTGGATAAAGCTACAAAGGAACAAGAAGAGGAAGAAGGAGAAGGAGAAGATGGAAATGATGAGGATGACAGTGATTATAATGAGGAAGAAGCAGATGAAGATGAGGAAGAAGATTAGAGACCATTTGATTGATACAATTTGTATTAGTTGTTTATGGTTGAAAAGATGTGAGAAAATATATTATCTTTTTGGCTAAATAGTTTATCAGAATTTTCAGTGAGTTTGATTCTTGTTATGGCATCCTATTGTTTGACATCTCTCAAGGATATTCATGGAAACCTTAGCCTGTCATGTGATCTCTGATCATTTTAAGAGATATCTTTGATGAGATTGAACATTTAAAGGATTTTCAAATAGAATTCTTAAGGGATTTTGGTGGGGATGGGCTTTTGTGAAAAATACCATGCAAATCATACAAATCAACTCATTATTGACTGTCTCTTTGTCTTGATTGATAGTGTTACTTTCCCTTTAATTTGGTGAATTAATAATCTTGTGGGAGAAACTAATTTTTTTATAATCCAAAATATCCGAACCCATAAATAATCACGGGATATTAGGATATATTAATTAGATGGATAAGGCCATACCGAAAGGCTTCACTTACCTGGCTGGAGTGAGCTATCGATCATGAAGGGTAGCTGCTTAGGGTGGAGCAGATCATTGCACTAAAGATGTCTGTAAGACCTTATTGTTCCCCGTTCGGGGAACCGAAACAGCACAATTTCTGCCAGTGGAGACGTGCACCTCGTGCTGTCTCCGCCCCAACACACACACACACCACTTAACTAATCAAAAGAAATATATACAATTCTCTCTTTTTTAAACTCTCTTTCTCTTACTCAAATAAATAATTTATTATTAAACATTTGAAAGAATACAATCCTACTTTTATAAATATTTATCTGCAATAAATCAATCTTTCCCCTAGAAGTTTTTGATTGATCAGACACACCTGATGTCTTGATTGTTTGAAAGTTGTCCCTTTCATTTGATAATATTTCTCGACAATATTATTTTTCATAGCAACAAAATTATTAATCTCAGGAATTTTTAAATCTTTGGGAGGGAGACAGAGAGGATACTCGTATTTTTAGGGTGGTGGAATACTGATTGTAAACAAGGTTAAATATTTCAAGATGTCTCACCACAGCAACAAACACTTTTAAATTATCATTTTATCTACTACAATCACCATCCTTTGCAGTGTAAATTGCTCTTTAAAATATTCAAACGAGGTGTGTCTATTATTTTAGAAATTGAAGTCAAAAATGAAACTGAGACACATTATCATTTTTTAGCATTCTCGTTATTATTCTCTCTATTTATTTGCCGCATTATTATCTCATTCTAACAATTATCTTTCCTATTGTTTCTCCCTCTTCTCTTTTTCCCCTTTGTTTCTGTTTCTTAGAAATCCTAAAAAGTTTATTTTTAAACTCTCTTAACACTTACGAGATTTAGACTACCATAAGGGAATGAAAAATGAAATAAATCTACTTTCCCTATTGATTTGAATTAATGAAAACAATTTTTAGTCAAATTCCATATCAAACAAATGTTTATGTTAAAATAAAGAATATCTTTGGCAATACTCATAATAATATCAACTTATCTATTTTATTTCTATTAATTGATCTCTTCAATCTTTTTGAGATATTAGGATTTACTAGCCTTTTTTTGCAGCAGCATAAATGAAACACAAATTGGTTTTAATACTAGGATTATTATGTTGTCTGTGGTATATTTATGATTTAAGTTCGTTAGAATTCAAAAGATAAGCAAACAATCAAACCCAAAAAAAAACAAATATCTCCCCCACTCAAATCTCTCCTCTACTTATCGCACTAAATCCTCTCTCCTTCTCTTTGTTCCTCTTGAACTCAATGAAAGGAACACTAAGTTGTTTTCTTGATCACTTGCACTCGCAATTCCTTATCCCTAGAAGCTAAGTCCGAGAGTTTAAAACCCAACTAGATGCCTTCCAAAAAACATCCGATATTGAAGAACAACTCTTATGTAAGCTCAGCACTTTCTTGAGCGCACTCAGTCCAGTAGAATGGTATCAGGCTCTATTAAAGAACTACATTAACTTCAAAGCACAACAACAATAACAACAATAACAGAATTAGTCTACTCCAACACCTACAAACTAATAGCCTTCTTCTTCAAGTGCAGCGTTAATTGCTTACTAAAAGCAGCGGAACATAGAAATCAAGCGAAAGTTACTTCTAAATGAGGGTCTTAATAAGCTCACTCGAATTTGCAAGAGATTTCAACTCTTCTCAGCCTTCAACAGCATCAAAAAAGCATCTTTTTCTCTCAAGAATCTATGTACTTCATCCTATAAAACCTCCCAAGCTTTAGGGTATTTCCCTCATTCTACAAGCTCCTCTATCCATAGAGATCCTAATTCTCATCCACTTTCTACTACTAATTAGTCTTCTACTAAACCAATCGATGATAGAAACACATCAACTAGCTTTAAAGGTTATTTTCGATCACCGAATGCCCCAGTCAAAGTCACCAAGGATTTCAGAAACTCTGATAAAGAAAATCACAACAATCATCACAGTCCATACAGAGCATCCAATGCTACTTCTCCCAATCATCGCTCATCTGATAGGGTTTAATCGAGTAAACTCTATGATAGTAGTTTCAAGCGCACAAGAGACATTGGTAACAGCAACAGCAATAGTATCTGTAATACCCCCAGAAACATTGAAATTTCGCATGGACACATTCAAAAAGACGAAGCTTACAACTTAATGTCATCATAACTCCATCCAAAATCATCAAGAAACGCTAGTTCTTATGTATCTTCGTCATCTTCAAACACCACAGAGACATATAAAAGCCCTCGAAATCATAAGAACAACTCCAATAGCTCACTAACTAACATAATTAACACAAATTCTACTTACAATTAGAGTAATCTACCATAATCTAAGTGCTCTCCTACCAGACACTCAATTCAACATCTAAAAGACAATCTAAACACTGATTTACAACAAAAAGACCAAGAAATCCAACGAAATACTTACACTGCAACTGAAATGCTCCTAACTCGAGTGAACTCCAAGGAAGCCTTCAAAATCATCTAAGAAAAGCTAACTAATAACTCAATCACTAGATCAGAAGCTGCTTCGTTGCTAGATTCACTATCCAGAAAGTAAGACAAGCAAAATTGTACTTTCCAACCTGAAATCAGCACAGCAAATGAGTTCTACACCGCTTGCAAGCGAAAAGACAATCCTAGTCCCTTTGAAAGACTGTATCGAGATGGCGTAGAACATTAAAACAATAAATCGTAAATACTCAAGGATATTAAGAACTACTTAGATCTCAAAGAATGCACTTTCCAACCATAATAAAGAGGATCAAGAAATAATAATAATACTTCAGCAACACCCTGTAACAAAGGAAAACAAAGCAAACATCCCAACGATGGTGGTATGATAAGTACTACAGCTTCTATTGCTGCGTCTCCCTTGGAACGTTGGTAGCAATCTCTCGAGAAAATCAAAGCTAAAGTTGATAGCTCCTAGCAGTAACACTAGTAGGATATATCTAAACAATACAACATAACTCCACTGAAAAAACCACCAAGCTCTCCATCTGCGCAACAAAACTAATGTAACTGATCTTTAAGAAAATTTCTATCTCTTTTGTTTATTTATGATTCTGGTGTGTATGATTGATTAGTGTTCTCACGGCTGTATTCCGAAGCAGAAAGGAAGAAAAAGCAAGCAGAAATGAATGATGATCTAAGAAAATAACGAGAATTAGCAGAATGCTCATTCAAACCAATTCTCAATGCTACAATCACAACAAATAATAAGAAATCGAATAAACTACAAGAGTAATACGTACAACAACAACAGCGTTCGTAATCTCCATTAAGCTAATATCCTAAAGTGGTTGATGCTTCTGAGAGTGATTAAGATGACTTTGAAACATTATCTAGAAATCAGAGTCCAAATAATAATAGACAACTTCGAGGCATGTTGAACTATCAACTTGCGGAGACACTGCAGCCAGCGTTAAATAAGAATAAAACAGCAGCAGTAGCAGCAGCAGTAGTAGGAAGTGGGACATTACAAAAAGTTAAGAGTGTGAGCTTCATGGAACCGACTGTATATGAGTATTGAAGAAGAAGGTGAATTTGTTAATATAATCAAACAAAGAAATGACTATTCACATGCAGAGAGAAGTAGTATTATAATGTGTGAATATTCCATAAATATGTATGTGTTTGTTGTTGTTATTATAAACCCTGATTCCTCCTTTATTCCCTCTGCTATTTCAATTACTATCATTAAGAATATCCTTTGCGAAATCTTCAATGGCATCAAACTTCCTGAATTCATCTTCTAATATCTCTGGTCTGAGTGGCTGTTCCGTTGTAATCATGTTATTATTCATGTTATTGTTGTCATTAATAGCACTTAGATCGTTCAGAATATTCATATTATTCGGCTTAGTGCTACCAAAATTATTTGTTTCCAGACTATTAAAGTTAGCTTCTTGTTTGGCTGTTGTTCCCATCATCATTGGTTGTGGGTATTGTTTATAGCTGTTATTGGAATAGCTTGTGTTGAGTTATTACCCTTGTCGAGTGTAGAACTATTGATCAGATGTTTTCTATGTGTTTTGCTACTGCTGTACACTGTAATCATCATACAACCTAGTAGGTCTCTAGTTATTATTCACCAAATCAGCAGTCACATTCATTCTATTCATCCCTTTAAACTACTACTATTATTAGATTCCTGTGCTATTATTCCCTTAATACATACCACCTCTCACTGGTTATTACTACTATTACTACAATCCATTGCTACTATTACTACTGTAATTCCCTTTATTCGGTGTGTTATTATATTGTTAATAACTAATTTATCCTGTCTGTACATTACCCCCTCCATCTTACCTATCATGATAATAATACTCTGGCTACATAGTCTAATTCAATCTCGCTCCACCAGCATTCCCTGCATTCCCACTCACTCCATGTATCTTCTATTACTGCAACTACTACTTAATCCCTCTAATCTTATTCTCCTTATCATTGAGCATCTTCAATAACTCCTTAACCTATCCAGCAAAGCTATTCTTCGCTTCTGTCTCTATCCTTAGCTGATTCGACACCACCATGAGCTCCGTATTACTCTACTCTAGGATCACATTGACTTACTCTAATTACTTCATCTTCTAATTCATTTACTCCTATCCATCTAACACAGCCTTCTTTAATTTCGTTTCATTCTTCAAATAGCTCTCCATCGCACTGTTCAGCTTATTCAATATCTACCCATTCTTACTCTTCTCAGCGTCTAACTCACTTATCAAATCCTTTACTTTCTCATCTTCAGCTACCTTCAAGTTCATCAGTTCCTCCTTCGTTTCTTTCAGCATCCTCTCTGCTGCATGCTTAGCTCTCTCTGCATCTTTAACTCTCTCAAGTAACTACACTCTCACACTCTACAATTCAATCACCTCATTCTTATACTAATTCATCTCATTCGCAGCATCCGATCCTTGAATCTTATTTTCTTTAATACTATTCTACATAATAACTCCATCTCTAATTCTCTTCACAACGTCATCGAAGAACATTCTATCATTCGAATCCTCCTCTTCATCTCCTACTAAGCTACTATTCTCCTATTAGCCTCCTTTAATCTTAATATCTTCCCCTGTATGTGTTCTTATTACCATAGCAATCTACTCCTTGAATCCATTAATCCTCATCCTTTCTTCTTTCCTCTTCTACAATAATCTATTCTTCAACTACATTAACTTCCCTTCTAGCTTAAACAACCTCCTTTCTTAGCTCTTCACCGTCTAATCTACTTATCCTTCTAATCCATCAGATAGTACTCTCACCTACTCCTACCAAGATCGTACAATCTCTTGTATTTCTCTATTATGCTGATCTTTGATAATATTCAATCCTTTTTGCTGTTATTCATTTATCCTTTGCTATTCAGTGAATTGACTCTCCAATCTACTGATTGTCCTCTATAACTCATCTACTTGCTTCTCGTAATGCAATGCTATCTCATGTGATCCCTCTGATACCTTCTTGATCTCTTCCTTGTGTTTCGCTTCAATACCTGCTAGCATAATCTATTAATCTTTCTGCATAATATTCAACCGATGAATCATGATCTTCTCCCTGACTACATATTCTCTACAACGATTCTTCCACCAATCTTAATCGACCATACCATTAGCACTCTTCGCTTATTCTTTCACTTCCATCTCCTTACCAACTATTCTCTAGACTTCACCATCAAGCTATCTATCCTCATTACTACTACTGTACCCTCTAATTCTTTAAACATTCAATCCATCGATGATCTCGATCTAAGGTACAACTCTTTTGATATTCTCTCTGTACATAGCATCACTAGTTACATGTAGATTCCCTGCTACATTCAGTTCTCGTAGTGCTTTGTTTTATGCTAATACGCTGAAATCAACTCTACCCAATTCACCTAGTCTATTGAATCTTAAATCTAGTTTCTCTAATTATTGTAGATTTCTCAAGGACGATGATGAAGATATCTCCGTGAGTAAATTGTTACTTAGATCAAGCACAGTCAATGCTGCTAGTTCATGCAATCCAGCAGTACTTGTAAGCTAGTTCTTAGATAAGTTTAGTTCTTGCAAGGTTCGTTTCAATTCCTCGAGATTCTCGATTTGAGATATCTCATTATTCGATAGATCTAATCGAACTACTTTGCTGCTGCTGTTACGCATCACCGCCTTTATGAACTCTCGAGATATCACACGGATAGTATTATTACTACGGCTGCTCATTCAAGAGAAACAGAGAGAGATCAAGCTAACCTTATGTGTGTGTGTATGTGTGTGCTTTGTTGCCTTAAAAGATGATGATTGTGTTGTACAAATGAAATAATCAACAATTTGATGTAATTAAGTCGATTTAAGTTCTCTCTTTCTCTTTCTTTTTCAATTTGAAGTTTGATTCAGATTTGTGTGTACTTGATTCACTAATTGCTTATTCGCTAATATTCTCCATAATCCATTCTTCTTCTCATTGACTAAATGAACAAATAGTTCTTTGAATGGCCCTCCCCTACTTCTGTATCCCTCCTTATCATCCATAAAACCACTGGATTTCCTTCCATTCCACAAGAAAATACAAAATATATTATTCATTGTTTTTTTTGTCTCATACCCTTTTGTTTTTGTATTGAATGATTGAGTTAATTCAAAAATGTATTTGTTTTCCACTTAAAAACATAACAAAACAAGCAACAATGCATGGATTAATAACACACATCATCCATTCAAGGGAAAGGTCTCTTTTGTCCTCTGAGCTTGACAAGATCTACTTCAGTGCGCTCGTAGTCCAATTTATCTTCATGCTAGTGCTGGTTCAAATCGCGCTTCTACTTATTCTAAAAGACAATAATAACATGAGTACACACAAATAAGTCTCTTAGTCTATCTCTCATATGCCTTTTCTTTCTTACAAGTTGTTAGTTTTCTTCCTTCATGGCTTGTCTGATGGCTGCTTTCTTGCGGTTGAAATCGTCTTCAAGCATACCTCTATGTGTGAATAGCAATCACATCAACCAAACCAAATAATTAGCATCAATGATTTCAAGATAACCTCTATTTCTCAATCAAATTGAAGCAAACTATATTGCTTACCTCATCCTATTGAGTTCAAGAGTCTGTGTGGCATAAGCTCTTTCTTCATTTCTTTCAGCTTCGTCTTTCAATTTCTTCTCTCTCATCTACTGCTCGATCCATTGCTTTTGGGTCTCTTTTTGAAACTTAATACGAGCCTCATAAGCTAGTTAAACACACAGTCAAAAGCAATATTAACCAAATTGTCAATCAGGATAGCACATCTCTATCAACTCCCATTGACAATACCACAGCTGCGTAAACATACATGCCGTTTATGCAAGATCCAAACCGACCAATCAATCAAGAACACCATAATATAAACAGCATAAAGTAGTAGCTTGTTGAGTGATGTATTATTACCTAGATCTTCTCCTTCGAATTCTTTAGCACCAGAGCAGCCTTCAGTGTTGTTCCATAAGGGATGCTCTCTGAAGAATGATTCTTTGACTCGTTTCATAACTGTTTGGAAGGACGAAATAAATGCTTATTCTGCTGATTGATTCGATTGTTTTTTCTTTGAAATTTATTGTTTTTTATTCCTTTTTCTCATTTAAAACACCCCCACTCCAACTTACAACAAAAAGATAACTAACTACTACTCTTTATCTCTTTCTCTCCCCACTGCAGCAGCGTTTCCTTTTTAAAACCCTTCTTTTTGTTTTTCTGCTTCTTCTATCTTTGAGTGGGTAAGTGAGTGTGTCTTTGAAAGCAACAGAAACGAGACGCTGCTAATTATTTCTTATTACCTGTAAAAGCAATTACCAACAATAGCAAACAATAATAATCATTGTTTCTTCGTTCTTCTTCTCTGCTCAGAAGCTAATTAGAAATATATATATTGCGAATAAATCCAACCAATTTGAGATTAAAATATTACTTTCCGCTTAGCTAAGCAAGCAACCACAACTACCTCGTAGCATTTCCTCTCACTAACCTAATTGACATGTCTTTGTAAAGCTAGAATAAGTACATTCTGGAGTTTGCCGAATCAGCTAAGACCTCCGCTTAAAGCCATTTAGAGTCACTGATTAACCATGCCACTCAGCACACAGGTGTGTTCCAGTTCACTGAGCTTCTCGCAGTTCCTAATGTCAAAGAAGTACACAACAATTGAAGATGAACCTAATTGGTTAAAGCAATCAATATGCATGTTAATTATATTTTCTAACAGCTTTAGAACAGTCCTTTTAAGAAAGCATATGATTTACTCAACCTCTTCGCGTATTCGAACTATTCTGCATGGTTCAATGAACAAGACAAATATCCTAATTTGAATGCGCTCCAAATCAAAAAGCTCAGGATACTCACACTCGTCAGCTTGGCTGAATCAGAGAAGGTATTTAGGCATTTCAACAACGAAACAAAATTTATAAAATAATCGCATAAATGGATATGCAGATTCATATGGTCTATTTGAACTCTCACTCACTCCTATTTTTTAGGTGCTTGGATTCGAGCTAATGAAGCACGAACTTGGATTAGCTTAGCAAGATGAACTAGAAGATCTAATCATCGAGAGTATCTACGCAGGTGTCCTAACAGGCAAGATCAGTTAGTCCGATAGAGTTCTTAGAGTACACCACACACAAGCATATAAATATCAATAAGCATAAGGATATTTCATATAAAATACTTCTGTTGTTGTTTAATCTAATTCCTTAATAATTATATAGGTTAGCAATGTGATAAGCCGTGATGTGCGTCTATCTGATGTCAATAGCATCAAGAAAAAGCTTCAGAGAATGTATAAGATTAAAGGGATAATAAGGATGGGTTTGTAATGCTGTTGTGGTTTGTATTTGGTGTATTTCACAGATTAGATGAGAATAAGCGTGTCTAGTAGAGTTTGACTGAGAAAATCGCCGAACTAAACAAAGACAAAACAGCTGACATTGAAGCTAAGGCACTCGTTCAGTAGAACAGATAGCTGCTCTCCGCTCTTGCAGCGAATAACAATAATAAGGTAAAGAAACATACCAAATCATTAAAAAATACTAAACTCATAATCTATTATTTTTTTCTTTGAATATATTGTAGGATAAAAAGGCTTCCCTCAAGAAATACCAAGACATGTGAGATGATTAATCACAACGAAGGATAAATATGTATGAATATGTCTGTGAATGTTTATACAAATTCGTTGAGTTAAAATTGATTTTCAATACATATTTATCTTGATTTTTCTTAATCCCTTTTGAGATCAAGCAATTCTGTTATTATCTCTGTGTGAAATTGAGTTTAAACACATATTTTATAACAAATCCCGCGGATTGAATTTAAGCGCTGTTGCTCCCACAGTTTGAGAAGAAGAAATATCTCTCTGTCTATCAAACATCAAACTTTAATCCTTTTTTTTTATACAAATCTTTGTCACGATATGGAGGAGTACCTCTAACTACAGCGTGGTCTTCAGGATACTCAAAAGGAGCATGAGTAGCAACATTATCTTGTCTAAATCCAATCCTTAGTTATGAATAGTCAAGATGAGCAACTCGTTAGCACTGTTTACCTGCAGCTAGTGAACTCCCTCGCTAATCTAACTCAATCTCTACAAAGCCGTGTGTTGGAGTTAATATCCTGCACAGCTTAGCAAATCTTCCGTCGACTCAACAATCAAAAGTAAATCTTAGATGTGCTCGTCACGCATTTCAATAGTTTAGATTCCGCAACGAGAATCATCGCTATGCGTGCAGTCGGCCATCTCGCGGAGTTCTTCCCAAGTAGCTTCGATACATTCCATCTACTCATGGATGCATTGCTGAAGACATCACGGGATGAAGAACTCGATGGATGCTTAGAAGCTGTAATACGGTTCGTGAAATAGAACTAAACTCATTAGTTCGCGATGCGAGTACTCTTCAAGGGGAAATAGATCAAAGAGAAATGCGGTGTGCGCGTATATTTGTAATTGCTTGAAGCTATGCATCTGCAGAATGCACCTGATATGTTGCATTAGCAGTATCTCGAGGAAGTACTAGCGATGCTATCAGGGAAACCAATAATTGAAGATCTCCCGAGGAAGCTACGATTAGCAGTACGAGTGTGTCGATTGAATTGCTCATTAGGTGTGCGATTCTTTGAGTTTTGCTTTGCTAATATGGAGAGTTTAACTGCGGTGAAGGAGATAGAAGAGGAAGAGATAACTATGAGCTAAGGTAAAGAAGCGAAAGAGAGATTCAGTAAAGATATGTTTGATGCTAATAGTCTGTTCATTAAGACAACTGCAACTGGGAATAATAGTAACAGTAAAACGAAAAGTAGTAATATTGTTGTTAATCATAATAGTAGTGCTGCAAATGCTGCTGTTGCTACGACTACAAACACGACGACTTCATAGCTAAGTGATAGGCTAAGAGAAGCTAGTCGATCGCTAGAAGGATTCCTTCATAAAAAGATCAAACTCAATGATAATGTGTTTGCAGTAGTAGTAGGAGGAGGAGCGATGGTGAATACTCCTAGTGCTCCAGTGATCCCAGTAGCTGTAGCACCACAGCAATCAGTGTTGCTAAGTATAACCAACACTAAATTGTCTGAGGAGAGTTATAAGCAAAGCAAGCGCGCATCACAAGTGCTCTAAGCTATCAATTTGATTCTCCGTCGATCGACGCATCTGGGGATAAGAACAACCAGTTCTTTCACTGATATGATACTAGCTATGTAACAGCCAGCAGTCTAAGCTACTGCTGCTGCTGCTGCTGCTGCTACTGCTACTGGTGGGATGTAACAACAGCAACAACTGCCAGCTGGAACCACAACTACTTAAGCTTAGTCTCTCTAACAGAATCACAATCCTGAGATTCGATTCAATGTGACATCATTGCAAGAGTATCTGCTACATACGAGGAGTGCTAGAGTGTCCATACAATAGTCTCTTATCAGCAGTAGCAGCATATCCCAAAGATTGACTGTGTTTCTTAGGATGTTCTCAAACAATGGATTGAAAGGGAGTAGTAGTGCAAGCAAGAGCACTACTACCCAAAATATGAACAATTCTTCAATCACCTCTACTCTTCCAATCTGTGATAAAGACTTAATCGAATGCACTGAGGTTCTCCTAGGAGATGCATAGATCCTTGAAGACTTGAATGCTAGCTTCGTTGACAGTAACTTCTCCAGCTTGCAGAGACTAGGCTATGCATTACAATACTAACTACAAGATCTAACATAACTATTTAAATTAACTAAATAGCTACTCGCTAGGATATATAATATAATCATGTCAATCGGATCAGTCAATTCAAGAAAGAATCCGAATAACTTAGAGGAAGAACGATCGAATAGATAAATGGCGAACAAACAAGATTATTACTACTACAGCTTAGTATAATTGCAGTGCTTAGTAGGTCTCTTCGGTGGGTTACGAAGCAATGAAACTCTCCGATCTGACATTGAGTCATTACTAAAAGACCACTTACTGAAGCTTCTCACTACAGCATTCAATGCCGCTATGATGAAGGACAACAAACTAACCCCTGCAGGACAAGACAATCCTCAGTTAGTAACAAGAACACAATCCCAAACCTATTGTGATGATGCCCTCTTCAAAGATAAGCTCCTCTCGTTGACGGTGATATTCTCATGCATGCTGCATAATAAACTACTCACATCGAAGACACTCCCTGGGTTCATCGAAACAGAATTTATATCAAATGCTGCCGGGGTTATGGACAGGAATAAGTATAATAACACAGGTACAATATTCTAAGTCATTAAGCGTACTGTCAACTAATTAGCTAGTTATGGATTGCTGGTATCAGCTGGAAAATTACTGTAAGTTATCCCCAGGGAGTAGTAGCAGTAGTCTTCCAGTAATACCTTTAGCTTGTAGCTGTAGATCCTGAATGTATTTGGCTAGGTTGGAAAGGAGTTGAAGGCAGGTATTAGTAGTACAACCAAGCAAACCAAGAAAAGCAGCACTGCTAAGACTACTACTAACAATACTAATAATACAATAATCTTATCGCTGTACGATCTGATGCTATCCATGATTTCGAAAGACAACAATGACTATCCATTCCACA
>Ga0302286_10000810_pt1 | contig 24504 bp, 19 predicted proteins | sample III_Fen_E2_3_FD_198765 | JGI IMG/M metagenome (GOLD analysis project Ga0302286, IMG submission 198765) | Peat permafrost microbial communities from Stordalen Mire near Abisko, Sweden - III_Fen_E2_3 | ecosystem: Environmental > Terrestrial > Soil > Wetlands > Permafrost | place: Sweden: Abisko...
ATAAAACAATCCCCATATTCCGGCTGCTATTACAAACGAAACAAAGATTCCTATTTTAAATGATCTGCTAATTTTCATCTGTTTATATTTATTTAAGTCTTTAATTGTCAGATGGAATACGCCATATAAACATCCCAGCTAGATATGCAAGTTTTGCTCATGGCTATTTCATCTGTTTCTATTTTTTAGATATTATCACCAATGCTTCAGCAATTGGAATTCTTCTACCATTTTTTGTTGATACAATAAATGCATCAGGAAAATTAATTTTAACTTTATTCTTCAAAAGTACTATATTATTGTATTCAAGTTCATTTCCTACCAAATATTTATAAGCACCAGCATATTTTAATTCACGAACTTTGTTTTCACCTTTGAAAATGGAACTGTCGAGTTTAATACGTTTTGACGATGATAATATTTGAATACTGAATTGAACAATATTGGTATCGACTGTTGATTGTGTTTTGATGTTAGTCGTTGTTTTAACCGTATTCTTTTCAACTGTTACTGGTTTTGTGTTTGACGATACAACAGTTGTTTGTTTAGGATATTCTGGCTTTGTTTGTTGCGTAGTTTCAGTTTTCGGGAATTCTTTTGAAACAGGTTTAACTTGATCAACTGTCTTTTGGGATGTTGTTGTGACTTTAGTTGGTTCTTTTATTTGTGTTGTTGCAACTGTAGGTTTAACATCTTGTTTTATGCTATTATTCTTTTGATCTTTTATCGGTTCTTTGGTCGAAGCAGTATTATTAGTTTGCTGTATCGATTCTGTTTTTGCCGATTCTTTTACTATAGGTTTACTTTGCTCTGGCGTTTTTTGAGCTGTTGTATTATTTGTTGTTTTGGCTGTTTCCTTCGTTGGTGATATTGCAATTGTAGGTTTAACCTCTTGTTTAATGCTATTATTCTTTTGATCTTTTAAGGGTTCTTTAGTCGTAGCAGTGCTATTTGTTTGTTTTATATGTTCTGTTTTTGTCGATTCTTTAACTACCGGTTTACTTTGCTCTTGTGTTTTTTGAGCTGTTGTGTTATTTGTAGTTTTAGATGTTTCTTTCGTTGGTGATGTTGCAACAGTAGGTTTAACCTCTTGTTTAATGCTATTATTCTTTTGATCTTTTAACGGTTCTTTGGTCGAAGCCGTACTATTTGTTTGCTGTATCGATTCTGTTTTTGTCGATTCTTTAACTATCGGTTTACTTTGTTCAGGTGTTTTTTGACCTGTGGTATTATTTGTAGTTTTAGATGTTTCCTTCGTTGAAGAAGTTGCAACAGTAGGTTTAGCTTCTTGTTTAATGCTATTATTCTTTTGATCTTTTAATGGTTCTTTGGTCGAAGCTATATTATTTGTTTGCTGTATTGATTCTGTTTTTGTCGATTCCTTTGTTTGTGAACTTGCAATAGTTGGTTTAGCGTCTTGTTTTATAGTAGTCGTTTTTTGATCCTTAGATGACTCAACTTTTGGAAACTCTTTTGATATGGTTTTAAGTTGATCCGTTTTTTTTTCAATAGCATCTGTTTTGGGCTGTTCTTTTGATTGATGGTTATCAATACTAGCCGTTAGATTTGATGGTTTTGCAGTTTCTTTAGAGTTTTCACTCGTTTTATTGTTGGATGGTTCCGTTTTAAATGGATCTTTATTTGTCGTTGCTGTTGTCGTTGCAGTTTTTGTTTCTTCTGGTTGATCGAATACCGTAAGTTTTGTTCTGCTGTCAACTTTTATTTTATATTCCTTAAATGCACTATAAATGATGTTTGCCATTTGATTTTGACCATCATCGGTAACTAAAAGCTTTTCGTCATTAGCATTTGAAATAAAACCTGTTTCGATCAAAACACTTGGCATTGTTGTTTTCCAAAGTACAAGAAATGGTGCTGATTCTACACCTCTATCTTTTCGACCTTGAACTCCAACTTGGTTTTGTATTCCCGATGCAAATTCCAAACTTTGACCAATAAATGCATTTTGCATAAGGTTGAAAATGATATATGATTCAGTTGAATTTGGGTCAAAGCCTTCATATTGAGACCCATAATTACTCTCCGCTAAGATTACCTTATTTTCTTCTTTTGCAACTTGAAAATTTTCATTTGTTTTGTATTGACCCATTACCCAAGTGTCAACTCCCGATGCATTAGTGTTTGGGTTTGAGTTTACATGGATTGAAATAAATAAATCGGCATCGTTTTTATTGGCTATGTCGGCACGATTACGTAATTCAACAAAAACGTCGGTTGAGCGGGTGTAAATTACTTTTACTTCGGGAATATTCTTTTTTATTAATTCGCCAAGTTTTAGTGCTACAGCTAAAGTAATGTTTTTTTCTTGTGACATTTTTCCTAGTGCACCAGGATCGTGACCACCATGACCAGCGTCAATAACAACCGTTTTAAGTTTTAAAGTACCAGATGCAGTAGTATTATCACCAGCAAAAGCTAATACATTAAAAAGTATACATATAATAAAGAGAATTCTTTTTTGCATTTTATATACTGTTAACCATTATATTACGTTATGAAAGCCGAATATAATAATTTACTTTTGCTTCAAATAATACTGTAAAAACATGGCAAATATAAACAAAGGCTTTAAGCATGTCAATAAAATACTTGCTAATGCTATCGATTAATGTATTTTTCTCAGTATTTTTGGCAAAAAATTAATAAACATTTGCAGAATCGTTTTATAAAATATTTATTCCTTTTATTTGTAGTGATAGTGGGTTTTGAGAATAATAGCTTTTCTCAAGATACGCTTGTACATCAATCCAAAAGCCCCAAGGATTCGGTACCATTTACCATTGTTCAAGTAAATCATTCGCAAGATTCTCTTAAACAAGACACTCTTAAACAGGATACAACAAAAATAACTAAAAAATCGACACTCGAAGATCCCGTTAAGTACAGTTCGGCCGATTCTATTAGTTTTAAAGTTAAAAAACGGATTATCAATCTTTATGGAACAGGTGAGATTGTTTATCAAGATTTGAACTTAAAGTCGCAAAATGTTGAACTTGACATGAATAAACGCGAAGTTTATGCACGTGGTAAAAAAGATTCACTTGGAAATTACTTGGAACGACCTAATTTTAAACAGGGAAGTGAAGAGTTTGATTCCGATACTTTAAAATATAGCTTTGATTCAAAAAAAGGACTTGTTTATGGTTTAGTAACCAAACAAGATCAAGGTTATTTGCATAGTCAAAAAACAAAAGTGTGGCCTAATAAAGAGGTTGATGTGAAAAATGGAAAATACACAACCTGCGATTTAGAACATCCGCATTTTTATATTGCTATGACTAAAGCAAAAGTTATTCCGAACGATAAAATAGTTACTGGTCCAGCATATTTGGTTATTGAGGGAATAACAATACCAGTTGGTGTTCCATTCGGATTCTTTCCAAATAAAAAAGGGCGTTCATCGGGAATATTATTACCAACATTTGGGTATGAACCAACACGTGGATATTCATTTCGAAATGGTGGAATATATTTAGGATTAGGTGAAAAACTTGATGTGACTTTACGAGGAGACATTTATACTCTAGGTAGTTGGAGGGTATCATCTGATTTTAATTACAAGTTTAATTACCGCTTTAATGGTAGTTTTAATTTAACCTATGCTAGTTTAGTTGATAATGAGAAAAAGTTACCACAAACATATAGTATTCAATGGACGCATACACAAGATGACAAAGCAAGTAAAAATGGTCGATTTGGAGCCAATGTGCACTATGAAGCTGCTGGGTTTAGTAAAAATAATTCACAAACAGTCGATCAATTATTAAAACCATCAATTAGTTCTAGTATATCTTATTTTTGTAAAATATTAAAAGTAGGAAATCTTACTGTATCTGCTAATCATAGTCAAAATTTAACAGATAATACTATTACTTTATCGTTACCATCAGTAGATTTTCGTATAGAAACTTTTAGTCCTTTTAAACGGAAAAAGGCTGTAGGGGCTTCAAGGTGGTATGAAGATATTCGTGTCTCTTATTCGTTAGTAGCCGCTAATTCACTCTCAAATGTAAAAATGGATTCAACATTTTATACTAAATCGACATTAAATAAATTCCAAAATGGAATTCAACATTCGATTCCTGTTTCAACAACAATTAAGCTTTTAAAGTTTTTTACTCTTACACCTATTTTTACTTATACTGACAGGATGTATTTTAATAGAATGCATAGAACATGGGATTCTACTTTAAATAAAGATCGGATAATTGATACTTTAAACACTATTTCTAATATATATGATTACAAATTTAGTGCTTCATTGAGTACAACAATTTATGGAATGTTTGTTTTTAAAAGTAAAATACTAAAAGCAATTAGACATAAGATAACACCGACTATTTCTTATACCTATGCTCCAAGTTTTGGTGCTGAAAAGTATGGATATTATTCAACGTATATGAAAGATGGAGAAAAAGTGTACTATAGTCTATTTAAAGATGAATTGTATGGAACTCCATCTAATGTACAACAACAATCAGTTACATTAAGACTTTCAAATAATTTGGAAATGAAAGTGAGAAATAGGAAAGATACGGTAACTCAATCAAAAAAGATAGCTTTAATTGATGATTTAACTATTGATGGTTCTTATAATTTTGCAATAAAAAAGAATCAAATGAGTCTAATTAAATTATCGGGTTCTACTAATTTAATGAAACGTGTAAATGTAATATATAATGCAACATTCGATCCTTATGCTTTGGGATATAATTCAAAAAGTAAATCCTATGTAGAATCGAATCGTACAATGATGGATTTAAGTGATAACAGACGTTTTTGGCGTATAACAGACGATCTCTGGCGAGTTTCAACGCAATACCAATTTGGTCCAATTGCTAAGGATAAAAGCAAACAACCAGCACCCAAATTAGGTTCACCTACACCTTATTTCTCGCAATTTTCTATGCCTTGGAATCTTAATGTTTCATATTCTATTTCAATTCCTAGGACGTATTATTATATGAATCAATATAATAGATTAGACTCAGTGAAATCGACGGTTACTCAAACTCTTGGTGTGAATGGTTCTGTGAATATTACAAAAAACTGGCGTGCTAATTTTACTACTGGTTGGGATTTAAAGACTAATAAGTTGACAATGACTTCATTAACTTTCTTTAGGGATTTGCATTGTTGGGATATGAGTTTCTATTGGATACCATTTGGAAGTATACAACGATATGAATTTAAGCTTAAGGTAAAAGCAAGTATTCTCGAAGAACTTAAATTTGATAAGAAAAAGAGTTACAATAGTAGTAATTATTAAATATAGATATAATGGGAAAGAAAATAATATATACAGAAAATGCACCTAAACCTGTAGGACCATATAATCAAGCAATTTTAATAGGAAATACATTATATGTTTCAGGGCAAATTCCTATTGATCCATCAAGTAATCATTTGATTGATTCAGACATCAGTTTAGCTACAAAACAAGTAATGGAAAATATAGGAGCAATATTGTTGGAAGCAGGTATGGACTTTAATGATATTGTTAAATGCACCATTTTTGTGCGCGATATGACAAAATTCAAAGACGTAAATGCAGTTTATTTTAATTATTTTCCAAGCGATTTCCCAGCTCGTGAAACGGTTGAAGTATCGGCTTTACCAATGAATGCAATGGTTGAGATTTCTGCAATAGCTGTGAAATAATTCTATATTAAATCCACAATTAGGAATTTTGGCTGTTTTAGCCCTCTTGGCGAAGAGGGTTGGGAGATTGATATTCTAGATTCATTACTTTATTTGAATGTGAATAGTACATAAAAAAAGGCGTTTAACTGAAATTAAACGCCTTTTTCTTTGCTTAACGTTTTATTACCATTTTCTGTATTTTCGATTTAATTTTCTGTCAAGGGTATAGGTTTTTCCTGTTTTATCATTGATAATAATGATTTGGGTTTTGCCAGAATTTTTAGTGCTTTCACTAAATTTTAAGGTATATAATGATGTTTCTTTACTTTCATTAGTTACCGAATATTCCATAGTTCCTGAAATAATAACTGATTTAGTGTTCGAGAAAATAACTTTTAATGGGGCAGCGTTAGTAAATGTTTTGGTATAGATAAATCCTTTTTCATTTACACCACCAACTGTACCAGTATATTCTAAAGTATCTTTGCCAATATTATCTTTCCATTTAAAGGGAGCTAGTTTTACATAATGACGCATTGCTGTTCGTTTCTTTGCAATTATTCTGGTAAATGTATAGCTGTCAGTTCCACTAGTAACAGAGTAATTTAATGCTCCTATAATACTATCTGTTATGGTTGTATTGATTTGCGTTGCACTTTCGAAATATGAAGAAAATTCTTGTCGTTTTACTGCTCTTACTCCACTTATTGTAACTGTAGAACTATCTGTCGCAACCGAAAAATTTAAAAATGTTTGTGTTTTAACTGTAAGTTTTTTATTTGTACTTGGAGCGGTAACTACAATATCAATTTCTCCATTTTTTATAAAACTCTCATTTCCAGCACTGTCTTTGTAATTGTTGAAAATGATTTTTACAACTTTAGGGAATGTTGTGCTATCATCTTTGTCAACTGTAATTTGTATTGAATTATCCGATTTTAAAGAAGTTTCGGTATTTGCTGCATTAAAACCATTGTTTTGTAATGCATCTAAGGTTTTATCAATATCCTGATCTGTTTTATCAGCGATTGCATCTTGATTGTCTGCGTTTGTTACTTGAGCAATTTCGGTGCTGGTTAAAGGATTTAAGTCGGTAAGTGCTTTTGTACAGCTAAAAGCTATTAACCCAACAAATAGTGACGCTGTACCAATATGTACAAGTGATTTTTGTAGTTTCATGTTTTTACTTTTTCGTTTATGTTAAAAATATTTATTAGTCGACATTTCATACGTTTACTATTATTTAAAGATATAAAAAAAAGGAACCAATTTCTCGATTCCTTTTATATTTTTAATTGTAGCCTAGTATGTTAAGCATATCGTCAACAGTTTGTTCGCTTCGATAAACATAATCGATATAATTTCCCGTTTCGTCTCTATCAATTACAATGTGCTTTGGAGAAGGTATCAAGCAGTGTTTAATGCCGCCGTATCCGCTTATTGCATCTTGGTAAGCTCCTGTATGGAAGAAACCAAGATAGAGTGGATCATTCGATTTTGCATCATCCAATTTTGGTAATAGAATTTGCTGATTCATGTTTTCTGAATTATAATAGTCAGAATGATCGCAACTTATACCTCCAATATTTACACGATTATATTCATTTCCCCATTTATTTACCGGAAGAAGAATGAATTTTTCATAAATAGACCAAGCATCGGGAATGGTGTTCATCAAACTGTTGTCGATGATGTACCAAAGTTCCGCATCGTTTTGTTGTTTTTGCTCTAAAACTTGGAATATGGTTGCACCACTTTCACCAACGGTATATTTTCCAAATTCAGTATAGATATCTGGTTCTGTAACTCCTTCGTTATTACAAGCTTCTTTTATATTTTTTACGATTTCTTTAATGATATATTCGTAATCGTATTCAAAGCCTAAATGGTTTCTGATTGGGAAGCCACCACCAAGATTAATGCTATCTAATGATGGACACATTTTCTTAAGTTCAACAAAAATCTTCATTGCTTTTTGGAACTCACCCCAATAGTAGAACGAATCGCTAATTCCAGAGTCAACAAAGAAATGAAGCATTTTAAGCTCGATTTTGTCGTTACCTAAAATTTCGTTTTTGAAGAATTCAATAATTTCAGAACTTCTTAAACCTAATCTTGATGTGTAATATGACGATTGTGATTCTTCGTCAATTGCCATTCTGATTCCGATTTTGATTTTTTCTCCTTTTTTACAGTATTTTGTAAAACGAGTTAGTTCAGGTCTGTTATCAATAACAACAATCGATTCGTGAGGACCTTTTTGAAGTTTCATGATTTTTTGGATATAATCTTCTGTTTTATATCCATTATGAATAAATTTTGTCGATTTGCTTATTTCACCTTTTTCAATCAGTTTTTCAATCAAATCGATATCAAACGATGAAGATGTTTCTAATTGAACTTTATGCTTTAATGCCGAAGCAATTACATGGTGAAAGTGACAGCATTTTGTGCAGTAACAGTAATTATATTCACCTTGATAATTATTAGCTTTAATAGCACGGTTAAAAAGGTTACGAGCCTTTTTAATTTGGTCACCAATTCTTGGTAAATACATTAACCTAAATGGTGTTCCGTATTTCTCAATTAAATACTTGATAGATACTCCATGAAAAGTTAGATATCCATCGCGCAAATCAAATCCCTCTTGTGGGAAATAATAACTTTGTTCGATGAGGTCAAAGTAGGTGTTTTTCATTCTTTAACGCTTGTTTTTAATGGTGAAAAAATAGGATGCAAAAATATCATAATTCATAATGTAAACGTGATAAAAAATGAAAATATTTCAAAAAAAAATCAATATGTTTTTTGTAGAAAAAAAAGAGATGAAAAAGCTATTGTAATGTTCAGATATTTAGTGTGTTGTAATAATATTGTTTTGTGTGAAAAATACTAATAAAAGCTTTGTATTTTTGTTCGAAATTTTATTCACTGTTTTTGATGTTCAAAATCGTAGTTTTTTAATAAAAAAACCATTATAATTTAAGCCTTTGCAAGATTCATTTTTTACCTATTTTAAAGAATCGATTGAATCGATTTCGATGCCTGAACGATTTAATTATCCGTTTAATTTTGAACCACATCAGCTTTGCCGAATTGCGGCTAAAGAGTTGCAGGAATATCTTGCAACACAAACTGATTGGGAGCACGATTTTGGTATCGACCATTATGTTGAAGGAACCAATATTGGAAAAATGTTTGGTGTGTTGGTTGTTCGAAATGCAAAAGGTGAAGTAGGGTATTTATCTGCTTTTTCGGGTAAATTGGCAGGAAGTAATAATCATAAACGATTTGTTCCTCCTATTGTAGATTTGTTATGCGAGAATAGCTTTTACCGTATTGGTGAAGATGAAATAAGTGCCATAAATCATAGAATTATTGATTTAGAGAAAGCAAAAGATTATATCGATTGTAATAATCAATATGAAAATGATTGTAAAATAGCATCACAAGAACTTGAGCAATGTAAGAACGACATGAAACTTGCAAAACATGTTCGTGATGCTCGTAGGATAGAGGCTCAAAACGAGTTTTCTCCAGAAGATTATTCTGTGCTGCTTGAAGAATTAAAAAATGAAAGTGTAAAATGGCATTACGATTTCAAGCATCTTACAAAATTATGGAAAGAACGTTTGAATGAAAGTAAACTAAAACTCGATGTTTATACAAATGAAATAGCTGCTTTAAAAGAAGAACGAAAAACGAAATCGGCGAATTTACAGCAGCGAATGTTTAATCAATATCAATTTTTAAATAGTAAAGGAGTTTATAGAAATGTTTGTGAAATATTTGAGCAAACAGAATTGAAAATTCCTCCTGCTGGAGCTGGTGATTGTGCTGGTCCCAAGTTATTGCAATATGCCTATTTACATGGAATGCAACCTTTGGTAATGGCTGAGTTTTGGTGGGGACAATCGCCCAAATCGGAAATTCGTAAACATGGTTATTTTTATCCTTCGTGTCGTGGAAAATGTGAGCCAATCCTTGGACACATGCTTCAAGGAATTATTGTTGATGAAAATCCGGTGATTTTTGCTTTACAACAAAATGTTAAACCTCAAATAATCTATGATGACGAAACTATTGTTATTGTAAATAAACCTGCCGAATATCTTTCAGTACCAGGAAAAGTTGAAGCCGAGACTGTATATGATTTTATTAAAAATCAGTATCCTCAAGCCACGGGTCCTTTGATTGTTCATCGATTAGATATGTCTACATCGGGAATAATGGTTCTTGCAAAAACGGAACAAGCATATCATCATCTGCAAAATCAATTTGAAAATAGAACAGTAAAAAAACGGTATGTTGCATTACTCGATGGTATTGTGGCAAACGATGAAGGTATAATCGATTTACCTTTACGAGTAGATTTAGACAATCGACCACGACAACTAGTTTGCTATGACTATGGAAAACCTTCAATTACGAAATGGCAGGTACTTTCTAGAGAAAATAATAGAACAAGAATTCACTTTTTTCCAGTAACTGGACGTACCCATCAACTACGGGTTCATGCTGCACACTCTTTGGGTTTAAATTGTCCTATTGTTGGTGACGATTTATATGGGCAAAAGGCCAATCGCTTGCATCTACATGCTGAATATTTAGAAATAGTTCATCCTGTTTCGAATGAGGTGATGAGGTTTGAGGTTGAGGCAGGGTTTTAATTTTTATGGCTAAAAAGGAGACGTTGCAGGCAACGTCTCTACGATAAAAAAGAAAAACCCCCAATTGCTCGGAGGTTTCTATAATTCAAAATTAAGAATTAGTAATTCAAAATTGACTTATTCCCATTCGATGGTTGCTGGTGGTTTTGAGCTGATGTCGTAAACAACACGATTTACACCACGAACTTTATTGATAATTTCGTTGCTCATCTTAGCTAAAAATTCATATGGAAGATGAACCCAATCTGCAGTCATTCCATCGGTCGATTGAACAGCACGTAATGCTACAACTTTTTCGTACGTACGCTCATCGCCCATAACACCTACCGAATGGATTGGAAGTAAGATTGCTCCTGCTTGCCAAACTTTATCGTATAAGCCATGTTCTTTTAATCCGTTGATGAAGATTGCATCAACATCTTGTAAAACTTGAACTTTTTCTTTCGTTATATCACCTAGAATTCTGATTGCTAAACCCGGTCCTGGGAAAGGATGACGACCCAAAATGTTTTGAGGAATTCCTAATGCACGACCTACGCGACGAACTTCATCTTTAAATAGAAGGCGAAGAGGTTCAACGATTTTTAATTTCATTGTTTCAGGCAATCCACCAACATTATGATGCGATTTGATGGTAGCACTTGGTCCGCCATTTACCGAAACCGACTCAATAACATCTGGGTAAATTGTTCCTTGAGCCAACCATTTAATATCTTGTAATTTGTGTGCTTCAGCATCGAATACATCGATGAATTTGCCACCAATAATTTTGCGTTTTTTTTCTGGATCGCTATGTCCTGCTAATGCATCGAGGAATATGCTTTTTGCATTTACACCAGTAACATTTAATCCTAATACTTTGTATGTTTCAAGAACTTCTTCAAATTCATCTTTGCGAAGTAAACCATTGTCTACAAAAATACAATACAGGTTTGTACCAATAGCTTTGTGCAATAACATTGCCGCTACCGAAGAATCAACACCGCCCGAAAGACCTAGAACAACTTTATCGTTTCCAAGTTTTTGTTTAAGTTCATTAACTGTTGTGTCAACAAACGAATCGGCAGTCCAGTTTTGTTGGCAACCACAAATTCCTACTACAAAGTTTTTAAGTAGTTCGGTTCCTTGGGTTGAATGATATACTTCTGGATGGAATTGAATGCAATAAGTTTGCGTTCCATCTATATGATAAGCAGCAACAGGAACATCGTTTGTACTTGCTACAATTGTATAGTTTTGTGGTAATGTTTTAATAGTATCACCATGCGACATCCAAACTTGGGAATGTTGGTCGATACCTTTCATTAAACTACTATCGTTATTTACAAATTGTAGGTTTGCACGACCATATTCACGAGTATTCGATTTAGCTACAACACCACCGCCAAGTTTAGCAAGATATTGTGCACCATAACAAACACCAAGTACTGGCATTTTATTAAGAATATCGTCAAGGTTTGGAGTAGGAGCTTCAACATCGTTAACCGAAGCTGGACTACCCGAAAAAATCACACCTTTGATCGAACTATCGATAGCTGGAAAATGATTGTACGGATGAATTTCGCAGTAGATATTTAACTCACGAACTCGGCGTGCTATAAGTTGGGTATATTGCGACCCAAAGTCAAGGATTAGGATTTTTTCGACCATTGTACTATCTTAAAAATTGAGCAACAAAGGTACTATTTAATATCCTTTTTCGAAATAGCAAGTTTTAATCTTTACGATGAATTATTAACAAAAAAATCCAAGAATGAATTATTGCTTTAATACGGAAACATTTTTAATGTAAATTTTTAAACGTTCCATTTGACTTGTACTAATATGGGCAAAAGCTATTTTTTCTTTTAATTTTTCCACACCATATATTTCAATAAATTTACCTATAGAAACATTAAGAAACATTGATGGTAAAGTAATAACATCTGTCATATCAATAATGATTTTGTTCTCATTCGGTAATTTTTCTTCAATCAAATTAAATAATAATGTGCCTGATTCTGGAAATGTTTTACCATTCATTAACGGTTGTAAGTTTATAGTGTACATAGTATCGTCATTTTAGAAATCTAAATTCATAATCTCATTTATTTCTAATTCTTCAATATCTTGGATTGAAAGCTCATAATATAATAATGTTCCATTAAACTGAAAGTCAATATCAAAGGTTTTTATTTTACCTCCAATAGCAAACAAAAAACCTGAATTACTTAATATTCTTAATTTATCATCAGAAGCTAAAGTCGAAAGTATATTATTTAGTCCAAATCCTTTATTATGTATTTTTGATTTAACTGAAATTCCAATTTCAATTGCCATTTGAATCGCATCTTTGTCTGACTGGACATTATATTTACTTCTAATAGATGATGCTATTCCTTTTCCAAAATCACAAATTGCTACATAAAGCTTTTGATTTTCTTCATTGTATTTTGTGAATGAAAAGGCGTTGCCATTTGCATCTGCATGGTCAAAAATATTGTAATAACATTCTAATAAACTATTTTTAACTGCAGATAAATCTTTGTTTTTGAAAAAAGAATTTTTTAGAAAGTCATGGACTTGTTCGCTATAAGTTTCTTTTCTATCTTCAGTCACTTTCCATAAATTTAAAACTGAAAAATCTTTTGCTTTAATGAAATCTGTTTCTTCAGAAAAATATTTGTCAAATTGTAAATTATCTTTTAAAAAAGAATAAACATCTTCGTTTTGAGGATCAATCATTCCATGATAACCTTTAATTTTAAGATATTGAATAAAACAAGCCAATAAAACAATATGAAAAGGTTCAATTTCTTCTGGATTTGAAATAGAATTGAAAATAAGATTTATAGGCTCTTTCGTTTCAATTGATATATTCCTATTTTTAACAATTGTTTGTATCCATTTTGTTCTTGAAATTCCATCAAATATGATATTCATAATATCTTTTTATTTCATCAAATTGGTATTTATCTCCTTGAATTTTCAAATATACAAAAAAGTAAAGTATGTTTAGTTAGCATTTCTCATCGAAACTATTTCTTTTCTTTCCTATTATATTTAGGTGGTTCAATAATAATTAATTGAGTGCAGTAGTGGCATGCATGTTGATCGCAACCTACACATCCAAAGCAGTTTGAACATTCTTTGGTATCCTTGCTAAGTTCAACGGTTTTACCGCAATGGGGACATATTACTTTTTTAGGAACAGTCATTTTATAATTGTAGAAAAAACATTTGCCAATTCCTGTTCGGTATTTGCTAATTGTGCTTTATGTATTTTACCGTTTTGGTTAAACTGTGGAATAAGTAAAGTGTCGATATCGTACAATGTTTCTAAGTTTTCAGTCAAGAAGCTAATAGGAACAATAATGATTTCTTTTATATCATTATTGTTCATGTCAGTTAAAACGTTTTCTGTCGCTGGTTCAAGCCATTTCATGCGACCAATTTTCGATTGAAAGCCAACTTTATACGGCAAATTCATCGTTTCTGAAATCAGTTTAGCCGATTCATGAATAGCTTTCCCATAAGTATCACCTTTATCAATTTGATATTGAGGTACCGAATGTGCACTGAAAAGAAGTGTTGGATTTGTGAGTGAATGTTTTTGTATCGTTTTTGATATTTGTTCAACCCAAAAATCTACAAAAGTATTGAGAGAATAATATTCTGGAAAAATTGAAATTTGAATATTTGGATGTTTTTTCTGAATCTTTTTTATGTCACGTTCGATGCTTCCAGTAGTCGAAAAACTTGCTTGTGGATACATTGGAACAATTACAATTTCATCTATATTTTCTGAAATTAGTTTTGAAAGTACAGATTTAATTAATGGATTCGAATATGAATATGCTACTTCAACTTTATAAGTATCATTTATATTCTTGCTAATATTTTTTGCAATAGTTTGACACGATTCTTTTAATGGCGAACCGCCAATAAGGACATATTTTGCCCACGATTTTTTATATCGAAAGTTGGTTATTATTTCGCCTAACAGAAAACGAGCGACTTTGTTCATTGGTAAAATTAATGGATCGCGAAACATGCGACGAAGAAAAAACTTCATGTCGCTTTGCGATTCGGGTGCTCCCATATTTACTAGAACGAAGGCTTTCATTAGGCTTTTAAGTTTTAAATATAATTATTAAAAACCCTTCGACAAGCTCAGGGTGACCCTCGGAGTATCTTTAGTCATGCTGAGCTTGTCGAAGCATTTTTGTTTTATGATTTGCACTCTTGTTATTGTTGTTTGTCGAAGGGTTTTGAAAATCTATATCGTTTTTGAATGAACGTCGGAATTATTTTGAATTAATGGGTCGAATAACATTGCAATGTTACGAACAACCATCATTCCCGTTTCGGAAACACAAATCGCATTTTGTTTTATCACTACCAATTTGTCGTTAATGAAATGCAATAATTTGTCGGGCGAAAATCCTGTTATCTTATATAAATCGCTTATTTCAACGTTTCTATCAATTGCTAATTCTTCAAGATTTATAAATCCATTACACATAATTTCTTCGATAATTTTGCTGCATATTAGCTCATATTCATTGAGTTCATAGCCTTTCCAAGTAGCAAATCCATTTGTGTTTATTGCTTTTATATAATCTTGTGTTGACTTAGCATTTTGAATGAATGCATTTCCCAATTGGGTGATTCCCGATGAACCAAAAGCATAGACTTGACCAGTAGTTTCGCGAGTGCAATATCCTTGGAAATTACGATGCAATGATTTTTTGTTTTTTGCTTGTGTTAATTCATCGTTTGGCAATGCAAAATGATCGAATCCAATAACTTCGTACCCAGCTTCGATTAGTAATTTGCGAGCTTCGAGGTACATGTCAAGTTTTTCATCATCGCTTGGTAATGTTTCTTTTTGAATGTTAGCTTGTCCCAACAGTAATGATGGCATGTGGGCATACGAAAAAGTAACAATCCTATCAGGTTTTAGCGAAATTGCTTTTGCAATTGATTCTTTAAAACCTTCGATTGTTTGTAGTGGTAATCCATAAACAAAGTCAAGATTTACTCCTTTGAAACCATTTTTTCGAATTATGTCCATTAATGTACTTAATGGTAATGCCGATGGTTCTCGATTGATTGCCTTTAGTACCGTTAAATCAAAATCTTGGATTCCAATACTTATTCGGTTGAAACCTAATTTCGATAATCCTTTTATATATGATTCATCGAGATAAGCTGGATTACATTCAATTGCAATTTCAGCTGATGGGAGAAGCTGAGCAAGTTCACGAATAGTATCAAGTACCCGTTTATGTTGATCTAACGAAAGATTATTTGGTGTACCACCTCCCCAATGAATCTGGCTTATCTTTCTGTTTTTAGTGTCAAGATATTTGAATGTATTTTTAATTTCAGTCAATAAGGCTTGAATGTATTCTTCTGTTTGTTGGTCGTTATTCCAAATCAACGAATTGCAACCGCAGAAATGACATTTTTGTTTGCAAAATGGAGTATGTAAATAAATCGAGATATTTGATTCACCCGATGTATTCGACTCTTCTAAAAGTCGGATATGATTTTCCAGCGTAAATCCAGCTTTGAAATAGTTTGCAGGTGGATAACTTGTGTATCGAGGTACTGGTTGATTGTATTTTAAGAGTATTTCTTTCATGATTTTAACCGCTAAGTTCACTAAGATTTCGCAAAGAAATGCAAAGAGAATAAAGGTTTATTATTATAAGTTATTAACTAATCGTTTGATTCCCGATTTTTTTGCGTTTAAAAGTTCTTAATCATATCAATAGCAAACTTCGCATTTTCAAATTTATTGTCTGGTGTTAATCCATGACCAAGGTTGAAAATGAAGTTTTTATTCTCTTGCCAAAAGGTTTTATAGGGTTGCAAAGCTTCAGCAATTATTGATGTATCGTTTACCGATAATAAACGAGGATCGAAATTTCCCTGTAATCCAATGTGTTTATCAACCATTTTACGAGCATCAGAAAGTGAAACTTGCCAATCGATACTAATGAAATCGGCTCCACATTCATTGATATGCGATAGACCAGTTCCTAATCCTTTTGGGAAATAAATGACTGGTACACCTTTCGCTTTTACTTCTGCAATCAATCGTTTAATTTGTGGATAAATATCTTTTAAATAAACTTCTGTTGGTAACAAACCAGCATAGGTTTCGAATATTTGAAAAGCAGAAATACCATGTTCACATTGCTTAACAGCATAATCGATACTTGCTTCAGTAATTTGTTCTAATAAAGCAAGTACTTCGCTACGATTGTTGTAGTAATACGTCATAGCTTCCGAAAACAAATGATTTGAACTCGTACCTTGTGCCATGAAAAGGTATGTTGTAAATGGTCCACCACAAAATCCAATTAATGGAAATCCAGGTGTTTTTGTTCTGTTTATTTCATCTATTGCATTGTAAATATAATCGAGTTTCGATGGATTATAGTTCAATGTAGCTTTTGTTGTTTGTTTACATAAAGCATTTTTAAAAACAGGTCCGCTATCGGGAAAATCAACTTCTAAACCTAAAGCTTGAGGTATTACCAAAATATCGGAAAATAATATTGCAGCATCAACTCCAAAATCTTTCACAGGCATTAAAGTAACTTCAGCCGCTAATTTTGGATCAGACATTAATTCTTGAAAACTGTATTTCTCGCGTAGTTTGCGATATGTTGGTGAAATTCTACCAGCTTGACGCATAAACCAAACGGGTGGGCGATTGGTTGTTTTTCCTTGAATGGTATCGATGAATATTGACATTTTAAAATTGTGTTAATTGGATAATGTGCTTAACTGCTAATTACCTTAAATGATTAGAACACTTAATTATTATTTCCTTTCAAAAAAATAAAGAAATAATGTAATGTGCAAATAAGCTAATATATAAGCAAATCAGTACATTATAAAATTATCTCATTATAGCTGTTTCATAGCTTCCAAACTTGCTTTTAATGTTTTATCAAGATCGTCGTCACTTTGTGCTGCTGAAATAAATGCAGCTTCAAATTGCGATGGAGCCAAATAAATTCCAGCTTCTAACGAAAGTTTAAAATATTTTGCATAACGGTCGCGGTCGGAAGTCATTACTTCGGTAAAAGATGTTACGTCTTTCGATTCGGTAAAGAATAAGGTTAACATTGACCCAACTCTATTTATCTTGCCTGAAATGCCTGCTTCTTTTAGGTTTGCTAAAAGTCCATTTGCAAATTTCTCGGCTTTTTGATCGAGGAGTTTATGGAAATTGGGAGTTTCGTTGATTATTTTTAACATTGCTAAACCCGATGCCATAGCTAAAGGATTACCCGAAAGTGTTCCAGCTTGATAAACTGGACCCAATGGAGCGAGCATTTGCATGATTTCTTTGCGTCCACCATAAGCACCAACAGGAAGTCCGCCTCCAATGATTTTTCCCAATGTAGTTAAATCGGGCATTACGCCATAATATTCTTGTGCACCGCCTTTAGCCAAACGGAAACCAGTAATTACTTCGTCAAAAATCAAAAGACAACCATTTTTTGTAGCTATCTCTCTCAAACCTTGAAGAAAACCTTCGTTTGGAGGTACAACTCCCATATTACCAGCAACTGGCTCAACTATGATTGCTGCAATGTCATTTCCAATATTGGCAAATAAAGCTTCAACCGATGCAAGGTTGTTATATTCAGCCGTTAAAGTGTCTTTTGCTATACTTTCGGTAACTCCAGGACTATCGGGAATACCAAGAGTCATAGCACCCGAACCTGCTTTTATTAAAAAGAAATCGGCATGACCATGGTAGCATCCTTCGAACTTTACAATTTTCGATTTTTTAGTAAATGCACGAGCCAAACGAATTGCACTCATTGTTGCTTCGGTACCAGAATTTACCATACGCACCATTTCAACTGATGGAACCATTGAGCAAATTAATTCTGCCATTTCAGTTTCGGCAACAGTTGGAGCTCCGTAGCTTGTTCCTTTTTCTGCAGCATCTTGAATTGCTTTTACAATTGTTGGATGTGCATGTCCAAGTATCATTGGACCCCACGATGAAACAAAATCTATATATGAATTACCGTCAATATCGGTTACTGTGTTACCTTTTGCTGAGCTGATTAGTAAAGGTTGTCCACCTACGCTTTTGAATGCGCGAACTGGTGAATTTACTCCTCCTGGAATTACTTCGCAGGCACGTTGAAATTGGGTTTTGCTATTTTGAGTGTTCATTGTAATAGTTTTGAGTTGTTAATTTTGAGTTTTGAGTTGTAAAACAGCATCTTTCGCAAAATATGTAATGATAATATCTGCACCTGCACGTTTTATTGATGTAAGCATTTCCATCATTATGCGTTTTTCGTCGATCCAACCATTTGCAGCAGCAGCTTTAATCATTGAATATTCACCACTTACGCTATATGCTGCTATGGGAATATTGAAATCATCTTTGGTCCGACGAATTATATCAAGATACGATAATGCTGGTTTAACCATAACGATATCTGCACCTTCTAAAATATCTTGTTCTATTTCACGCATTGCTTCATCGCTGTTTGCTGGATCCATTTGATAGGTTTTACGATCACCAAATTGAGGAGTCGATTCGGCAGCATCTCTAAAAGGGCCATAAAATCCAGATGCATATTTTGCTGAATAGGACATAATAGGGATTTTAAGAAATCCAGCATCGTCTAAGGCTGTTCTAATTGCATCAACTCTACCGTCCATCATATCGCTTGGGGCAATCATGTCGGCACCTGCTTCGGCAAGCGAAACGGATTGCATGGCAAGTGTTACAAGCGTTAAATCGTTGTCGACATCTCCATCGAAAATGGTTCCGCAATGTCCGTGAGCGGTGTATTCGCAATTACAAACATCGGCAATAATATACATTTCGGGTAGTTCTTTTTTTATAGCACGAATGCCTTCTTGAACAATGCCATTGTGTTGACAGGCAACATGTCCATGTTCATCTTTATGTTCGGGAATTCCAAAAAGCAATACCGATTTCACTCCAATTTGTGCTAATTCTTTACATTCGGCAACAAGATTTTCAACCGAAAGTTGAAATTGACCGGGCATCGATTTTATTGGATTCTTTTTATTTTCGCCATACACAACAAACAATGGCTGTACAAAATCATTTGCCGATAGGCTGGTTTCGCTAACCATTTGACGTAAAGTGGCATTGTAACGAAGACGACGTAATCGAGTTTGTGGATACATATTCTTAAAAATTTGATGCTAAGTTAGGGCTTTTATAGGAATAAGATGGTCTTGTTTGTTGTAAATGTTGAATTTGATGAAGTATTTGTGGCTTTTGATAAGAGTAAGGTAATTAGTGTATTACATTACTCTTAAGTTCATTTGAACTAAAGTAAATATTATACTATTGCAATTATTTCCTTTGCAAATACATCTAAATTTGCTGATGAAGAAATGAGTTTTGGTTGAAATCCTATTTCTAAAACTTTGCCTGCCGTTGTTGTTCCAATACATGCAATTTTCTCGTGTAATAACTGCGTTGATGCACCAGTAATTGCAATGAAATTTTCGAATGTTGATGGGCTGGTAAATATTACTAAATCGAACAATCCATTTTTAATAATTTCAATGTATTGTTGTGAAATTGATTGAGCTTGAATGGTATTGTAAACTTCTAATCGTGTCATTTTACAAAAGCCATTTAAACTTTTCTCAATAACAGTTCCTGCTTTTTTACCAACGGATAAAAGAATTGAATCTGTGTTTTTTATGTGTAGATTTTTTAATTCATTAGATAAATCTTCGGCAGTATTTCCTTTCGATAATATGTTGGCTTTATAACCAAATTGTTCAAGTGTTTTTGCTGTTTTTGCTCCGATACAAACAAATTGAGTTTGCAAAGAAATAGAGGTTTCTCCTAAAAGTTTGAAGAATCCAATTACTCCATTTTGACTTGTAAAAACAATATGAGAATAGTTCTGTAATTGAGTTGTATTGAGATTTGGTTTGAGATATGAAATTTCAATTGTAGGAAATGATATAACCGTCCATCCGTTTTCCAATAAAAGTTTTTCAAAACTGAGATCTTCTGACTTTGCTCGGGTTACGATTATTGTTTTAGTATTCATTAACCTACAAAATTGTTATTCCTTCATTTCTAATTGCTTCAAGAATTAGTGAGCTATCATCATTTATGAATCGTTTTGTTCCTATTGCAATTGGTTCAATTCTAAAATCGTTTCTGTATTTGGGTGACCATGGTTTCGATAAAACGATATCATCATCAGTATCAAAAATATCTGACACTAAAAGAATATCTATATCACTATCTTCTTTTGCTTGTTGACGAGCATAACTACCAAAAAGGAAAGCTTCACGAATAGGTATTCCGGCATTATTAAGGTTTGTAATATATTGCTTTACAATTATTATAATGTTATTATCAACCATTCTTGCAACGTTTTTGTGTTGTTAAAATACTCTTTTGTTTTTTCAGTAGAAGGTAGTTTTGGGTAAAATTCCGGATAGCGACCTTCTAATTGATATTTCATTAGTATCTGGCAGAAATCAGTATTGACTTCCGATAGTTCAATTTTAGAAATTGATGCAAGATGAAATAAATCGTGTGTTTTCGGTGGAATATTTTGTGTCGATTTAACAACATGTGCCTTTAGAATTTTTTCAATACACAAATGGCAAAAAAACATTCCTTCAATATTTTTGTTTGCAGAAAATAGAACATTTGCTGTATCGATATCATTTATTGATATATTCTTCCAATATTCTATTTGCTTTTGTATATTAATCATGAATCAAAATATTATCATCATTACAAATATATAGTTTTTTTATTACTAATTTTGATTTAGCACATTACTAGTTTTATCCCTTTTTCCTTGCAAGCTTTTTGCATTTTTTCTGCAACTTGTATTCCAAGAATTTCTGCATTAGTAATCGATGCGGATTCTTTTATCGTTACAAAATTGCCAGTTTCAACGGTTCCAATGATTGTGTTTAAGCAAACAGTTTCAACTTCAACAACGGCATGTGCGGCTAATGGAAATTTACATCCACCACCAATAGTTCGCATAAACGATCGTTCAGCTGTAACTGCAATTTCTGTTTCGGTATCGTTTATTGTTTTTAATAGTGCTATTGTTTCGTCATCGTTGGCAAGGCATTCCAATGCAATTGCTCCTTGACCAACAGCAGGAATACATTCGTTTGTTGAAAGAATTACCGATTTCGAAATCGTTTTACCCAAACGCAAAAGACCTGCCGATGCCAACATTATTGCATCGTATTCGCCCGTTTCAAGCTTTTTTAATCTTGTGTCAATATTTCCCCGAAGGTCTTTAAATACGATTCCAGGACAAAGGTTTTGTAATTGTAATTGTCGTCGAGGACTACCTGTACCTACAACCATACCTGCTTTCAAATCATTTATTCCTTTACCGTTTCGTGTTAATAAAACGTCGGTTGGGTTTTCGCGTTTAGCAAACGATGCTATGGTAAATTCTTTAGATTGAATTCCGGGCATGTCTTTTAAGCTATGTATTGCAAAATCAGCTTTGCCATCTAAAATAGCTTGCTCGAGTTCTTTTACAAATAATCCAGTTCCACCAAATGCAACTAAAGGTTTATCTACAACCAAATCGCCATGAGTACTAAATGTAATTATCTCGAATAGTACATCAGGATTCTTTTCTTGTAGTAAAGCAACAGTTTGACGGGTTTGAGTTGTTGCCAACAAACTTGGTCGTGTTGCAACTCTGTATATTTTCTTGCTTGACATATTATTCTTCGTCTAATGAAAATGAATCTTTAAGCGATTGCGCTATTCGTCTAAGCTCATCTTTTCCAGCTACGTTTTTCATGTTTTTCATAATGGCTTTTATCAGTTTTTCTGAATAATTGTCCAAAATGGTAATTATAGCTTTTTGTTGCTGGGTATCAAATTGTGTTATAGCCGTTTTATTTGCATCTAAGGTTTTTGCCTTTATTGCTTCGATTCTTTGTTTAATCTCTTGCATTATGGGCATTATTTCTTGCTTGGCATACCAATCGTAATAATCGGCAGCTATGTCAGCAATTATTTTCTCAGCCTTTTCTATTTCGCCCGAACGTTTTTCTATGTTTGTAGAAATAACTTCTTGAAGATCGTCGAGCGAATAGAGTATTACATTTTCTAATTCATTTATTGCTGGATCGATGTTACGAGGTACCGAAATGTCTACAAAAATTTTTTTTCTCGAGCATGATTCACTGCAGTTTTCCTTTAATTCTTCTTTTGTTAAGATATATTCGTCGGCACCTGTCGAAACTATAACGATATCATGTTCGCAAATTGCTTTATGACGTTCTTCAAATGGAATGATTGAGGCATTGAACCTTTGTGCTAGTTCTGTTGCTTTCTCAATCGTTCGGTTGCAAACGCTTATGTTACAGGTTTTAGGTTGCGATAGGTTTTGTGCAGCCAATGCAGCCATTTTCCCTGCACCTATTATTAACAAGGAATATGAATCTATATCTTTAAATAAATCTTGAACTAAATCAACGGCTACCGATGCTATTGAAACCGAACCTTTACCAATTCCCGTTTCGCTACGAATAGCTTTTCCAACTTGAATGGCCGTTTGAAATATTTTATTGGTTAAATTATTAGTAAATCCTTTTTCCGAAGCAAAGGTATAAGCATCGCGAAGTTGACCTTGAATTTGATATTCGCCAACAACCATTGAGTCGAGACTGGCTGCAACTCTAAAAACATGCGATACTGCTTCTTCGCAGTGTTTGCGATAAATGTGTGGTAATAATTCGTCGTGGCTTATTCCATGAAAGGTTTCGAAAAACAATTCAAGATCGTTGAAGCAGTTATCTATTTCATTTGAAGCTGCATATATTTCAATTCGGTTACAGGTCGAAAGAATAACGCAACCTTTAATTGATGGTAAAATCGATAGCTTTTGGTATGCATCAAGCAAAGTTGTATCGGGGAAATATAACTTTTCCCGCATCGATACAGATGCTGTTTTATGATTTAAACCTACAAGAATCAGGTGCATACATTCTTTTTTATTCAGCGAAATTTGCCTGCGAAATATACGTAAATGCTTTGTTAATACAAGCCTTCAGCTTTGGAAAACAAATGTATTATTTCAAGACTGTTTAAGGCATCACTATAATTAGGTATATAAATTACTTAGTTACAGCTATTTTAATCCTATAGCTATGGTAGTACTTTTGGTAGTGTAATTAAGTGAATGAATTTTTAATATAAAAGAGCATGTTCCGATTCCGAGAATTTAGAAAAGACGAAGATATTCGCAATAAATATGCAGAAGTATTTTTGTTACCAACCGATTTCATCCAACCGATTTTTCTGGTTGAAGGTGAAAATAGGTTTGAAGCTATTACTGATCTGTTTGATATTTTCAAACTAAGTATCGACCAAGCTTTACTCGAAATTGCCGAATGTGTTGATTTAGGGATAAAAGATTATTATCTGTTTGGACTGATTGATGAAGCATTTAAAGACAATGAAGGAACGGTAGCTTATGCCGAAAATAGTTTGGTTGTTCGTGCCATTAAAAAGATAAAACAAAAATTTCCAATGGTTCGATTATATACCGATGTAAGTCTGAGTGCATATACCATTCCTGGTCATAGCGGTGTTGTGAAAAATGGAATTGTCGATAATGATGCTTCGTTACCTTTGCTTGCAAAAATGGCATTGCAACATGCTCTTGCTGGTGCCGATTTTGTTTGTCCAACGGCAAAAATGGATGGTCAAGTTCAAGAAATCAAAAAAGTATTGCATAGTCATGGAAAATATTCAACAGCTATTCTTTCAGCATCGGTAAAATACGATTCAAATTTCTATGGACCTGCACGTTCGGGTGCTGGACATACTATTTTAAATGGCGATCGCAAAACGTATTTACTTGATTACCGAAATGTTCAACAGACAACTGGCGAAGCATGGAATGATATTTCGGAAGGTGCCGATTCAATTATGGTAAAACCTGCAAGTTTGTATCTTGATGTCATAAGTCGACTTAAAAACTCATTTGCGACAACACCTATTGTTGCGTATCATACTTCGGGCGAATATATGAGTATTAAATTAACTGCAAAAGCTGGTATTATTGATGAAGCTCAGGCATTTCACGAAGTGTTAGTTGCTATTAAAAGAGCAGGAGCAAATAAGATTATTTCG
>Ga0302286_10000815_pt1 | contig 24393 bp, 20 predicted proteins | sample III_Fen_E2_3_FD_198765 | JGI IMG/M metagenome (GOLD analysis project Ga0302286, IMG submission 198765) | Peat permafrost microbial communities from Stordalen Mire near Abisko, Sweden - III_Fen_E2_3 | ecosystem: Environmental > Terrestrial > Soil > Wetlands > Permafrost | place: Sweden: Abisko...
CACTTTGAAGTAGAACACCGGCAGAATGAATCCACCGAAAGTGACTTAGCCTGTATATTATATACATCTGGAACTACCGGAAATCCCAAAGGAGTCATGATGCCTCATTCCTGTTTCAACGAAGCGATGCGGATTCATACGATCCGATTAACCAGTATTACTGACAATGACACAACCATAGCATTTCTACCCCTCTCGCATGTGTTTGAACGAACCTGGTGTTATTTCTGCTTCTTTAAAGGTGCAACCATTTATATTAATCATCGACCTACTGAAATCCAACAAACGATTAAAGATGTCAGGCCTACCCTTATGTGTGCTGTCCCAAGGTTTTGGGAGAAAGTTTATGCCGGAGTTCAGGATAATTTATCCAAATTTACACCCTTTATGTTGGGTGTTGTAACCTGGGCACTGGCAATCGGGAAAAAATACAATGTCGATTATTTGCGTCTTGGTAAACAAACCAGTCTTTTTCTTAAAATAAAATACCTCATTGCCGACAAACTCATTTTCTCAAAAGTAAAACATACCTTGGGAATTGAAAATGCCAACATGCTGCCTATTGCTGGTGCCCGTCTTTCGGATGAAATTACACTGTTTTTTAAAAGTATCGGAGTTCCGGTGGTTTACGGGTATGGGTTAACAGAAAGTACGGCTACTGTATGTTGTTTTGAATATACTGGCTATGAAATTGGAACTGTAGGTACTATAATGCCCGCAGTGGAGGTGAAAATCGGAGACGACAATGAAATTCTACTCAAAGGTAAAACTATATTTCCTGGATATTATAACAACCCCGAAGCAAATGCAGCAGCATTTACCTCTGATGGTTGGTTTAAAACAGGTGATGCCGGAATCGTTAAAGGGAATGCGATCATTATGACCGAACGACTTAAGGATATGTTTAAAACCTCGAACGGAAAATACATTGCACCTCAGGAAATTGAAACCCGGCTCTGCCTGGATAAATATATTGAACAGGTAGCTGTGATCGGAGATGAGCGTAATTATGTAACAGCCATTGTTGCACCAGCAATTCAGGCACTTGAAGAATATGCCATCAAGAATAAAATCGGATACTCATCAATCGACGAATTGCTGAATACAACCGAAATAAAGAACTTAATTCATGAAAGAATAGCGAACCAACAAAAGGGAATGGCCAATTACGAATTGATTAAAAAGTTTTTTTTAATCAAAAAAAGTTTTGCAATTGAAACCGGTGAGTTGACGAATACGTTGAAGATCAGACGAACTGTAATCATGCAAAAATATAAATCACAGATTGACGAAATGTACAAAAACTAAGGTGTATTTTAGAAATATAATTAAATAATGTTTTATATACATGTTTAATAACATAAAAAATGTACTTTTGCATTGATTAGTTTACGAACATAACTTTAAAAACCAAACTATTATGTTATCAGAAAAAATTGGGAACAATGCCGGTTTAATATGGTCGGCACTCGAAGGCGGTGAATTGAATGTAAAAGCCGTTAAAAAAGTAACTAAACTTGCAGAAAAGGACCTGAACTTAGCCTTAGGGTGGTTAGCCCGCGAAGGTAAGGTAAAATTTAATGAAGTAGAAGGCGAATTATTCATTAGTTTGTAATAATTGAAATTCCATGAAGAAGTGAGGTGATAATATTCTGACATTATCAGACTCCCAATCCGTAAAAAAGAGGTTGTCTCAATTCAAGACAGACTCTTTTTTTTTGACACCCAATGCTTAAAGCCCTTTACCCGTAAGAGAAATTACTTTTACAGGACTCAACCCACCACCCGACAGGATCAATTCAGCGATATGAATTCCGGAAGTTAGCGGTAAATAGGTTATGGTTATCGTACTACCACCTGTTCCATTCGCAACGTTCATGGCAATTGTTGTTGCCGATACCGTGAACATGCCAGCATTAGTGCCGGTCAACTCAATATTTATATCACCCGACAGATCCGTAGTTTGAACATTGATTGTTTTAACAGTGCTTACATTTAATTTTGTATCCGGAAATGATATGTTATTATCTATCCTTCCAACATAAATAACAGGTGAATTCGGACCAACAACAACAGTTCCGCTTAAATCAAAGTTTTTTGTTGGCAGGCTTGTATTTGAAATGATAAGTTGATCTGTTTGAGTACCCGTTAATAACGGATTGTAACGGATTCGAATACTGACATTCACTTTTCCTGAAACAGGTTCAATGTTCAGACTTTTACTCCAGGATTCATCTGTTGAAAGTTTCATTTCAAAGTCAGAATTATTTAGCAGATTCAAATTCAGATTCCCGGTTATATTTAGTGCGGTAATAGATATACTTTGAAAGGCTGACGGAGTACCGGGGGTTGTTTCAAAACCACTTAAGTTTCCTCCGGTAGTCAAGAGGGGTGGCATGAAAATAAAGGTAACAGTTGAATCAGACTTTACAATATTGGCTAGTACCCTGTTGATATCCGTTCCATCCCACAGAGTCGGAATAAAAGATCCGTTAGTAAACGCGTAGGTAGGAGGGGTCGTTCCGACTCCGGTAGGAGGAATCATGTATACCCGCATGTGACTTTCTAATGTCTGGGTAGTCCCCGTATAAACATTCGGCATGTTATAATTCCATGCTGTCTGATCATAATCAATATGCCAGATACACATTCCTTCCCCGGGCAAATAAGTATCCCACCCCGTTTTTCGACGGTATTCCAACATGAAGAATTCATTCGGACTCGGGTGACTTCCATTTAAATTATGTGTTGTAGCCGAAAATAAGAAGGCTTGATTTGTTGTCGTTGACCGGGGAATCTCTTCTTGGGAAATTGGATTTAATGAGAGGTTGGCAGTCGAATTTTCCTGTTCAGGAATAAGATAACCCAGAAAGAACCTTTCGTATACAGAATAGGTTGGAGGTGTCCTTCCCTGGTTGTTATAGTTACCTGAATCCATAATGTCCCATGAATTTAAAGTCGGTAAATTTGATCCCGAAGTATCATAATAATCGGGTAGTCCCAGCACATGACTGAATTCATGACAGAAAGTACCCACACCACACATGTTTGTACCCGATGAACCCCTTAGTTCCGAAGTGCAGGCATAGTCCAACACTCTTTTTCCATTAAAAGAAACCGATGCCTCGGTTCCTGAATAATTTGAACCTGAAGGAAATAACGATTGTGGGTAAATAGCCCATCGGTGGGGCCAAATGGTATTGGAAGATCCATTTTCGGCTTCATTATACCCTGCATAATAAACAAAAACATTGTCGATGACACCATCGTTGTCCGTGTCGTATGGAGTAAAATTCACCCCATTGTTGTTTGCAACTGTGCAGGCATCAACAATCATTTGAACCGGGTTGGTATCGTTCCCGTTGGTATCATTCTTACCGTAAAAATCGAGTGACTGTGGTAGAGTATAAGGACCGTAGATGTCAAAGTCAGGAGAAAACTTACCGTATGTACATGCTCTAAAATAATCCCTTGCCGAACCTGTTCCGCCATTTGTGTTGTATCTGTCCTGATTCAATAAGTTGTAAAAAGCTGTTCGAGGAGTGGGTGTAGTAAAAGTGTTATTCGAAAAATTTACTAATATAACGATTGATTTTGGAGATCCTTTCGTTGGAAATGCTTTCTGTTGTAACAATGGGGTTTTAAAAACGTTGCTTCTAATAGGTGCTGTATGTATTCTTCTATTCATTTCGGCAGTATTCAGCGTTTTCAAAAATAGGGATTCTTTTAAGGAACGGTTTGGTGCATCGTGTGCTGTATATCCGCTTTCAACGACTTCGCCGGTAGAACTGATGGTAGCATAGGTCAGGATTCCTTTGTCATTTTCTTTTAAAAGATATCCATCTTCGGTTGTTTTAAAATGATGAAATTCATTCCCATGTAGAATGACCGTAATTGCAGAACCATCAGTCTGAGTAATCTGTGAGGGAAAAGGGTAGGCTTTTACAGCAAATGAACTCAGAGCTGCTAACTGACTTATTATGACGATTAATAATGACTCCGGAATTTTTCTTTTTTTCATACTACAGAAGTTTAAAGTTGTCCAGGCTTTCTTATAACCAGAAGTATGCGGTAAAAGTTTAAGAAACGGAATTGTATCTATACATATATTTATTAAAACATAAAAAAAATGACATAAATTCAGTAAGAATAGTTGGAAGACTGAAATTTTGACGGGTCATATATTCAGTTGATAATTACGAATATCAGATAGATTTGAAAGAAATTGTTTTTGAAATAGTGATAGAAACTCTGTCTAAATGTCATTTAGGTGTAGATCTGTGACTCATATATGTCATTTTATATCCTGTGGCACTCTGTTTGTAAGTGATGAAATGAATAAGTAAAAAAAATGTCTAATTATTAAAAATAGAGGATTAAACAATGTCACTTGTTAGATTTTCAAATCAGCTACCTTCAATGTTTGACCGTTTTTTTGAAGGCGATTTATTCGATTGGTCAAACCGCAATTTTTCATTGACAAATACAACATTACCATCGGTGAATATAAAGGAAAATTCCGATGAGTTTAAAGTAGAAGTTGCAGCGCCAGGTTTTGAAAAAGGAGATTTCAAATTAGAACTCAATCATGATGTATTGACCATTTCATCTGAAAAACAAATTGAGAATGAAACAAAAGAGGATGAACGCTACAGCAAACGTGAGTTTAGTTATCAGTCATTTACCCGTTCATTTACCTTACCTCATTCTGCCGATAGCGAACGGATTGATGCGACTTATGACAATGGAATTTTGTTTGTGAGCATTCCTAAAAAGGAAGAATCGAAACCAAAACCTTCCCGCATGATTGAAATCAAATAAGCATTCCCGGAATTACAACCAAAATCTTTTGGAAAACTTCAAGGAAAACCTCAAAGCGTACGAAGTACCTTTGAGCGTTTTCTTTTTATACCATTTTAGAATCATTAGAACAAGCCTTTTGAACTTTATTTAAGCAATACGAGATTCCCTGGTTTAACATTTCCTTTTTGAATATAAACCCCGAATCACTTTCATGTACGCTTTTTGAAATACATTGAGAGTGATTTTATTTTTGATATTATTTACCCTCGCATTTTCTGTAACGTTGAATCGTTGTTTTCAACAGTAGTGTGGGAGTATTCATTTTCTTGGATGTTATATAAAATGATGGTATTTATAATTAAACCATTCTCAGAATAAAATTCAGATTGTTTTGTGATACGAAAAAGAATGTTTTACTTTGTATTGTAAAATTAATTTAATTTTAAACCAACAAACTACCTTTATATGAAACAGTTTTTAAAATTCACCCTGGCTACCATTGTGGGAATTTTTATTGCTTCGTTACTCATACTGTTATTATCATTTGCCATTATAGGTGCCATCGCCGGTGCCAGTGAATCGGCAACAGTATTGAAACCTAATTCGGTCTATGAATTGACCCTGGAAGGTAACCTGATCGACCGTTCGCAGGATGATCCTTTCACAGGTGCTTTAAATCAGGCATTAGGTAAATCATCGGAAATTTCTATTGGACTGGACGATGTCTTATCTAATATCGATAAGGCAAAGAAGGACCCTAATATAGTAGGTATATACCTTAAAGGAGGATCCCTTTCGGGCGGTATTGCTTCAATAAAAGAAATCCGGAATGCACTGATTGATTTTAAAAAGTCTGGTAAATTTATTGTTGCCTATGCCGACAATTATTCGCAGCGCATGTATTACCTGGTATCGGTTGCCGATAAGATCTTATTGAATCCCCAGGGAATGCTCGAACTGAAAGGATTATCCGCTCAGACTATGTTCTTTAAAAAGACCCTGGATAAACTGGGGATAGAAATGCAGATTGTCAAGGTCGGTACGTTTAAATCGGCTGTCGAACCATTGGTCAATACCAAAATGAGTGATGCCAACCGTTTGCAGGTGACTGTATTCATGAGTTCGATCTGGAAGAACATTGTGAAGGAAATATCTTTATCCCGAAAGATTCCATTCGAAAAGCTCAATATGTATGCCGATGAAATGTTGATGTTCCAGCCTACCGAAAAGGCAAAACAATATGCATTGGTCGATTCGCTGGTGTACAATGATCAGGTAGACAGTATCCTAAAAATGAGTGACAAAAATCTAAAAAAAGGGGATAACCTTGTTTTTGTAAAACATTCGGCAATGAACAAAGTTGCCGATACCGGCAAGTACGACAAAAATAAAGTGGCTATTATTTATGCCATTGGTGAGATTACCGATAATGACGGCGAAGGCATAGTCTCGAAAAATATGGTGAAAACCATCAATGATGTAGCCAAAGACAACCAGGTAAAAGCAGTGGTCTTTCGTATCAGCTCACCGGGGGGGAGCGCTTTTGCTTCCGAACAGATCTGTCATGCCATCACCATGTTGAAAGCAAAAAAACCGGTGATTGTTTCCATGGGCGATTATGCCGCTTCCGGAGGTTATTATATTGCCGCCATGGCCGATCAGATTGTTGCTCAACCCACTACCATTACCGGATCGATCGGAATCTTTGGAGTGATACCAAATATCAGCGGTCTGAACGAAAAACTGGGTATTACCTGGGATGGCATTAAAACCAATAAAATGAGTGATGCCATTACCATTAACCGGGCCTTTACACCCGAAGAGCGAAGTTTGATGCAAAATTATGTCAACAGGGGGTATGAGTTATTTGTAAAACGGTGTGCAGAAGGCCGCAAAATGAAGGCTGTACAAATCAAAGCCATCGCCGAAGGCCGTGTCTGGACAGGGGAAGATGCCTTGAAAATTGGGCTGGTAGATAAAATCGGCGGATTGAACGATGCCATTAAAATGGCAGTCGCCAAAGCAAAACTCACCACTTATAACATCAGCGAATATCCCGAAAAAGAAGACTTTGCCACCAAGTTTATGAAGAACTTCAGTAAAGATGTCGAGACCCGTTTCTTAAAAGTCCAACTGGGCGAACAATATCGTGCATTCGAACAAATCAAAAACCTGGATAAGATCAATGGCATACAGGCACGCATGTCGTACGACCTGGTTATCCAATAATAGTAAAATGCTGTTTTATAAGGGTTAAAAGAGATGTAGTAAAAGAAGGTGCACCTCTACTGACCTTGGAGGCTATAAAGATGATAAATCATATCGATATGCCTTTAACTGCACGAATTAAGAAAATTAATGTCGAAGTTGGCGTTCGCATTCCGAAAGATACTTTACTTATTGAGTTGGAAGCAGCAGATATCGATTAGTAATCCTTTTATCGTCCGAAGGACATAGAAGCGTTTACTTAGTCTATTTTTACAAAAAGCGGTGGATCATGAAAATGACCCACCTTTTTTTTCTCGTCGCCCTCCCTTTCTTTTGTCACCCTCCCACTTGCTTGTTAATCGGATCTGCTGTAAATTAATCAGTGGGAGTGCGACTTCTTTGGTAACTGTTAAGGAATACTGAATCTGCCACCATCTCTTTTAAACCATTTAATCCTATTTCGGGACGCGCGATTTCCATATCGCGAAACAAACAATGTTGTTTTAGGAATGAATAAAAAACGTGATATGAAAATCGCGTGTCCCGGAATAATATTATATGATTATCCGCAAAAGCTGTTAAACCATCAACAGATTAATTCTGTTATTTTAAGTTCGGTTACCGGATTTTATTCAAAATAAAAAGCGGATCATTATTTTTTTATTATATTTGTATTCCGAATACATCTCTGACTTTGAATGGTTTTGCATTGGTTTTGGATTGGTTTTGGATGCGTAGCTATTCTGATATATCAGTCACTTAACATCCATTTATTCCCCATTTATATGCCATATACCTATAAAGGTATATGGCATATATTTTGGAATTAAATGAACGAATTATAGATACCAAAACCAATCCAAAACCGTTCCAAAACTCATTGAAAACCCATCAAAGAATAATAGTTAAATGAGATTTGACCAATATTCATGCGAATTAGAATTAAAAAGTAGTAGAAGTCCGAATATAAAAATAATAAATTTTTTTCAGTGAAACAGTTTTTTGATTTGTCGCCTTTGCGGATAATCATTTAATATTATCACATATGCAACTCTTTTGGAACACAGAATATTGAATCTACCACCATCTCATTAAACCCTCAAATCATATTTAGGAACTCGCGATTTCCATATTGCGAAGTAAACAATGTTGTTTTAGGAATGAGTAAAAAGAGGCTGTATCAAAAGTGATACACCCTTTTTTGGTTGTGGCTTTACAATAGATCAATCATACTTTGTCTACTCATTCTTTTTTTTGGGGAATGTTTAATTAAAAGTTTTAGAATGAACGATTCAACCTGACTAATGATTGAAAAATAAAAACAAATTGTTTTTTATGAATTAGGTAATTTTTTGAGTAGATTTGTACAATTATTAGCACTAAATGGAGTAGGTCATTAGCTTCGGATTGATTGAATGTAATACTTTAACATTGAAAATAGCAGGTGATTTAATCTTTTGAGATGAAAAATACACGAAAGGACTTTTAAATTCTATGAAAAAAATCTTCTTTATTATTCTCTTATTTTCTCTGATTACTTCATTAAAGGCTGTTTCGTTGGACATAAAAGCGATGGTGGTGGATGCTACGACTCTGGTGCCACTTGAGTTTGTAAATGCAGCATTATTTAGACAAGGTTCCGATAAGCTTGTAATAGGGACTATATCGGACAAGAACGGGGATATAGAACTATCTACCGTTGAAGAAGGAAACTACGTGCTGCGTGTAAGTTATGTAGGTTATAAAACCCTTAAGAAAGAATTTACATTGAAGGGTGTTGCCCTCGATTTGGGTGAGTTGGAACTGGTAAGCAAATCGAAGAAGCTGTCGGAAGTAGAGGTGCTGGGCCAGGGATCGCAAATGCGTTTCGAGATTGATAAAAAGGTGTATAGCGTTGATCAGAATATCGCCGCAACAGGTGGCTCCGCTTCGGATGTATTGAAAGATATTCCCTCGGTTACTATTGATGATCAGGGAAACATATCTTTGCGCAAAGATGCGAATGTAGAGGTGTGGATCAATGGGAAAGCCTCCGGGTTGAATTCAGATAACCGGATTCAGGTGTTGGAACAAATGCCAGCCGAAAGCATTGAATCCATTGAAGTAATCACCAATCCTTCCGTTAAATTTAATCCCGAAGGATCGGCAGGGATTATCAATATTGTTATGAAGAAGGAGCATAAAACAGGGTATGTAGGAAGTGTGACTGCCGGAATCACCCGCCCCGAACGAGGGAGTCCGGGAAAAAACCTGGGAGCCGGTTTTAGTTATAACAGCAACAAGATTTATGCCTACGTCAATATGGGATATCGTGCCAAGGCTGTTGAAGGAGGTAAAAACTCCGACAGGTTCAATTATCAGGGTGCGGATACTACTTTGTTGAAACAAACAGGAACCAACTCCAATACAACCTCCGGCATTTTTATGCGGGCCGGTATAGATTATCATCCGGATAAAAAGAATACCCTTAGTTTTTCGGGCTTCGGGATGGCCGGAAACGGGACTAAGACTTCGGCAACACACAGTATTTTATCGGAAGCACTGTATAATTCGACTTACCTGTTGAAAGATTATAACCAGTATAATTTAGGGACATCCAACCGTCCGAGTCTGAATGTTAACCTGGAATACCAGCATGACTTCAAGAAGAAAAAATCGTTTATAACATCCAGTTTATCCTTTTCCAATCATACACGAGACATAAATACAACCTATAAAAAAATTATGGCCGATTCGACCTTTAAATCGAATATTACCCAAATAACCGGTAATAAAAATACTGAATTCGAATTTAAAGTGGACTATACAAATAAACTGACGAAAGAAAGCAAACTGGAAGCCGGTTGGCACAGTAAATACAACATCCGTGATAACGGATCATCGGGGTTAGATAATTTGAATTCTAATGTGCCATTGCCCGCATATTTTGATGGGTTCAGGTATACCGATTGGACTAATGCAGGATACATTACATACGGTAACCGCATCGGCAAACTGATTTATCAGGCAGGGCTACGTGCTGAATATTTTACCCATCAGTTTTCAGATACTGCCTATGTCCTGAACGAAATAGTTAAATCGGTTCAGAATTACACCTCCAACCCAATTTTTCATATCTATCCGAGCATTTATCTGTCGTACCTGTTGCCCGGTAATTCCGCACTTCAGCTTAATTACACATACCGTGTCAACCGGCACAGAGGAAAAAAGATCGATCCATATCGTGATTATTCCGATCCCAATAACATTACATACGGAAACCCGCATTTAATTCCCGAATACTCATCGGCCATGGAATTAAATTATATTATGACGCGTAGTGCACAAACTCTCTCTGCTTCGGTGTATTATCATAACACGGATAATGAAACTGAAACAGTCAGTTATTTATATAATGGAGTTCTGTACAATACCTTTTTAAATATAGCATCATCCCGCAAGATGGGACTTGAGTTAATTTCGAAAAACCGGGTCTTTAGTATCCTGAATTTTACTTCTACCTTGAACATGTATTACAATAAACTGGATTCTGCTTCTTTTATTGATCCATTTAATCAGCGAAACTATATTTTGGGCAGTTCGGGGTTTTCGTGGAGTGGAAGTCTGCTTGCAAATATTATGCTTAGCAAGACATTGTCCGGCCAGGTAACGGTAAAATATGATTCCCCTGAAATTATTTCCCAGGGGACTGAAAGCGAAAAATATGCCGTTGAACTTGGTGTACGGAAAACATTCCTGGCTCGCAAACTGAGTGTGAGCATGACTGTGAGGGATCTGTTGAACTCGAATATTAACCGCTCAACAACTTCCGGGAGCGGGTTTTATCAAAAGACGTCTTCTTATTCACATGGCAGGATGATAGGACTCACTGTGAGTTATAGTTTTGGTAACCGCAAACAAAAACAATCCGAATTGAAGAAACAGGATGCTTCACCGGATATCCTTGAAAATGAAAGTGAAGAATAGATACTCATTAACATCAACCAGTTAAAACAAGTCAGGAATAACGGTCAGGGGATTCATTATATGTTTCTAAAATGAGGGTGTTTTAATATTTTTAAGGCTCTGTTAATCTTTTCCTAAAAGGTTGTATATGCATCTGTCTCGTGTCTTTTTACAGAAAATACAATCACAGTCTATTGCTATGCATCTTTCGATTCATTACAGTGGAATCAGGCTAAGAGTTTATCTCCGGCTTTCCGGCTAATTGTTTACAGGAACTAATTTGTATATTTTACCGGACTTCTCAACAGCTATGTACAGGTAACCATCAGGCCCCTGGACGATATTGCGGACACGTCCTATTTTTTGCAACAACTTTTCCCGACCAACCACCTTGTTGCCTTTCATAATCAACCGTTCGAGGTATTGAAAACTCAATGACCCGTTTAAAAAATCGCCTTCCCAGCCTTTGTAGATGGAACCTGTTACCCGTGTTAACGAACTTGGGGCTATAGAAGGTATCCAGTAAAAAACCGGTTGTTCCATACCGGTCCGGGCAGTATCCGTAGAGATGACCGTTCCATCATAATCCACACCAAAGGTAATAACCGGCCAGCCGTAATTCTTCCCTTTTTTAATGATATTCAGTTCATCACCTCCTTTGGGACCATGCTCATTCTCCCAGATTATACCGGTCTTTCTTTCATAATAAAGACCTTCGGCATTTCTGATGCCATAGCTCCAGATACTCCCAATAGCCTGTGGCGTTTTAACGAAAGGATTGTCGGTTGGGATGCTTCCATCATCAAAGATCCTGTGAATCTTGCCATTGTAATTTGTTAGTTTCTGGGCATCTTCTTTAGGACCACGATCGCCTACCGAGATAAACAGATACCCTTTGTTGTCGAAAAATAGACGTCCACCAAACTGTACTCCTGAATTCGTTTCAGGCAATGCATGGAATATTCGTTTAAAATGAATGAGCCGGCCATTTATAAGTTCGGCTTTGGCCACTGATGTATTCACCTGGTTGGGAGATTCGCCATCGATATACGAAATGTAGATTAAATGATTGGTTTTGAATTTAGGATGTAGAGCTACCTCCATCAATCCGCCCTGTCCTCTGACTGTTATTGGTGGAAGGCCCTCAATAGATGTCATTTTTCCGTTATGAACGAGATAGAGTTGACCCGCTTTTTCGGTCACCAGTATATCTCCGTTCGGCAAAAAAACCAGTCCCCACGGAATATTCAAGTTCTTACCTACTACTTCTTTCAACACAAAAGGAAAATTTATCGACCTGACTGTATCTTTATCGTTAAAGCTTGAGGGAACTATGGCGGGAACTTTTGCCACTTCAGCGATCATGTAATTTGCCATGGCTGTAATTTGTTCGTCATTCATGGCTTTGCTGTAACCGGGCATTCCTATAGCAGGTCGCCCGTTTCTAATAGTAGCGGATACCTCTTTTAAAGAACTTCCGTAAACCCATTGGCGGGCAGCAAAACGCTCGAGTTTCTGTCCATGGCAACTTGCGCAAAATTGCAGGTATAATTCACGTGTTGTTTTAGGTGTTGAAGTTTGTTCATTGTTAAATACAAATGAGTATAAAAAAATCAGAACACTTAAAACTATGAGGATGAATACCAATTTGCTTTGTTTCATGTTACTGGTTTAATAAGGAATAATTAAACTAGTAACATACAAATTTACTGATTGTTCAACGTGAATCTTTGTTTTAAACAGAATATATTCGTGGAAGCAGTTTTTTTTAATATAATCTAAAAATATAAAAAGAATATTCGATCTATGAATTGTCTGATTTTACCACAAAGACTCTTAGTCACAGAGCTTCAAAAAGTGATACACTTATTGAAGGTCATTTAATTGTGAATAGTAAATGTATAAATAGTAACTCCTTATAAATGGAACATTTTATATCTTTTAAAACTTAAATAGTTTCTTTTTCTTTTCCCGATCATTAGCAATTCAAGTAAAAAATATTTATATTTGTATCGTTATCTAACCGGAAAAACAAACAATATAATCTGGAGGTAAAAAAATGGAAAAGACAAAGAATTTCAGTATTACCATCAGTCGCCAGCTGGGGAGTGGCGGTGCATTTATCGGGCAACAACTGGCAAAAGAACTGGATATATTTTATGCAGATCGTGAAATCATTGACCGGGTGGCACGGCAGTATGCTGTGCTGGAGGAAGATGTAGTCTCAAACGATGAAAAGATTATCTCCTTTTGGGAATCGTTCCTGCAATTCAACACTATATCCACAGATTTGTATGTGCCCCCAAAATTGCAGGCACCAACCGACCGTGAATTATTTCAGGCTGAAGCTGATATTATTGAACATATCGTAAATGAACGATCAGCTGTTATAATTGGACGATGTGGTTCGTATATCCTGCGAGACTTTCCAAATAATATCCGCATATTTTTACACGGAGATATACCTACCCGCACAAAAAGAATCAGGAGCCTGTACCATGTATCTGAGGATACTGCCGAAAATATGATAGAACAAAGCGATATTGAAAGAGCCCGCTATTGCAGGATTGTTACAGGTAAAAAATGGGACTGGAATGATGCACGGAATTATGATCTTTCGATAGATACAAGCAAGCACGATATTGACAAATGTATCAAACTTATTTTGGATTACCTGGATTTGACAGGAGTTAATGCGAAATAAAGCAACAATTCATGAAATAATTCTTGTTGAAGTAGAATGAACTTGCGGAGAGTTTATTTACTAAAAAAACTCTATGTTGTTATAATTCAGTTTAAATTAGATTTATTTATTCTGCTGGATTCGAATTACTTCTGAGGATGAATCAATTTTAGATAGAATTTTAATCGGTTATAAACCTAAACTTAACACTTCATAATGAAAACCAGACTTACGTTACTATTCCTGGCGCTAGCATTTATTTGCAACGCACAGTCATGGCTTAAACTAAAGACATTTAACTTAGAAGACGTTCGTCAGATCTCGGATAATATTGCCCAGAATGCCAGAGAGCCCTTTAAGTTCGAGAGTGAAGGCATTCCGGAGGATAACAGAATCTATTATGTGGTTACCTATATTAATAAATCGGATGTCAGCGATTCTATTGTTGTAATGTTTAGAATCAACTATGTCGGAGGCACCGATGATAGAGCTAATCCCGGAACACCTCAATACTCCTTTACCAAAATAACGGGTACATTCAGCAGCCTGTTCCCTTTTTGGATTAAATATATGAAACCAACGGCCATTGAAGAAACTGTAAAAGAAAAGACAAAGGATGAAGCCATTGTGAAAGGGGCAACATTTGACTTCAATACAGAATTAAACCGTTGGACTATTGAAAAATTTTAGATTAATTGAGATCGTAATCAGTACACCCACTTACATCTATGTTTTTAAGAAACAGTTTAACCCGGAGAACCCTGTAAATATAAAACTCTGTTTTCAAGGGATTCGTAATACTGATAACCATTGTTCCTGAAGGGTTGAAATTAACCTGCTAAATTATGATAACCAATTATCCGGGTTTTATAACTCACATCAGACGTTATGTTGAATTAAGTGACCACGATGTTTTAAAGTTGGAGCCGTATCTGCACCTCCTGGAATTGAAAAGAAGGGAATATGTTTTACGCGAAGGAGAAGTATGCAGGTATAACTATTTTGTTGAAAAAGGGTGTCTACGCATGTTTTTTAATAATGATAAGATGGTTGAACAGACCACGCAGTTTGCCATTGAGAACTGGTGGTTATCCGATTATTTCAGTTATGCACGACAGTCACCCTCTGAATATGCCATTCAAGCTGTTGAAAAGTCGGTGATCGTGGCAGTTGATTATTACAAGCAGGATGATTTATTCGTTGAATTGCCACAAATGGAGCGATATTTCCGGATCATGATGCAACGGGCATTATCAGCTTCACAATTGAGGGTGAAGATGATCTATCAGCTCTCTAAAGAGGAAATGTACCGGCATTTCAATAATTCATACCCCCGGTTTTTTCAACGGGTTCCTCAATACATGATCGCATCATATCTTGGATTAACTCCCGAATACATGAGTGAACTGAGAAAGAGAAAATAAATTATTATGATTATCCGAATGCTGTCCTGTTGTGGCTGATTTCCACAGATTATTTTTTAATGAAAGAAATTAAGAAAGAGATTATCCACAGATTCCACAGATTTCCACAGATTATTTTTTGATGAAAGAAATAAAAAGAGATTGTCCACAGATTACACTGATTATATAGATTGATTATCTTCCTTATCCATGAATAAAACAGATTTTAAATTGTCAAGTGATACAAGGAGCGTTTGGTAGATTCCTACATGGCGGACGGTCATTCCTACCTGTAGCTCCTGCGTTTTGTAGAAATGGTGAAATGGAACATATGGACTTTCCTGAAGTACCAAATTCTGTTTTTTATGGAATAGAATGTTTTGCGGATAATCATTTAAATTATTTATTTCTTAAACAGGCTTAATAGTTACTCCCGAACGATTGCTCTAACTTTGTCCCCGCAAGAGCAAGACATAATTGCATGTAAGTTTTAACTGATTTATAAAAAAATAATTAAAATGGAAACAGAAAAAAGACTCCCGGAGAAATTTTATGAAGTACTTCAACATGAAGGAGTGGTGGCAATCGTATCCTGGGGAGACAATGAGCCGCATGTGGTGAATACCTGGAATTCGTATCTGGTAGTAACCGAAGGAGAGCATATATTAATACCTGCCTATGGCATGCGTAAAACAGAAAAAAACGTTAAGGTAAATAACCGGGTGAAAATTACGCTGGGCAGTAAAGAGGTGTTGGGATATAAGGATTATCAGGGAACAGGATTTATGATTGAAGGTACTGCCACTTATATTGAGTCGGGAGATACCTATGATATGATGAAGGAAAAGTTTTCGTTTTTAACCCGCGTGATCGATGTTACAGTTATAACAATCAAACAAACCATTTAAAAAAGTGATCGATCGGATCTTTAACAGCGTTTGTAGCTAAATTTCAATGGCTTAAGGATGTAAATAGAATGTGCGTTTTAAGGAGAAAAACTATGATTTAATCTGAATTATTGGACAAACAAAATCATCTTAAATATGCATATTGTCTGTTCAACAATCGGAATCAATTATTCAGAAGTTCAACCATTCATATTAACAGGCTATGAAAAAATCACTCTTTTCTATATTCCTATTAATTCTGGTTCATGCCAGTGTATTTGCTCAAACAAAAGATATTGTTTATGGCAGCAATTCAAAGGCAGGACACTATGCACCGGTGAATGGAATTCAGATTTATTACGAATCCTATGGGAGTGGTGAGCCCTTAATCATGGTACATGGTAATGGTGGCTCGATTGCCGCATTTAAAAACCAAATCCCTTTTTTCGAAAAGCATTTCAAAGTGATAGCTATCGATAGCAGGTTACAAGGTAAATCGGGCGGATCTGCCGATACACTTTCGTATGATATGATGGCTTCCGATATTGCCGGGTTGCTCGATTATTTGCATATTGATTCAGCGTATGTGCTGGGTTGGAGCGATGGTGGAATCAATGGATTGATCCTGGCAATGAAGTATCCCGATAAAGTAAAGAAACTGGCCGAAACCGGAGCGAATATGGTACCGGATACAACAGCCTTGTATGCCGGTGACCTGGCAGGAATTAGAAACACCGCGTTTAATATCACCTCTACACCGATAGACCGAATATTAAACAGAATGATGATATATCAACCTCAAATTCTTTTTTCCGAATTAAAAAAAATTCATTGTCCGGTATTGGTGATGGCGGGTGACCGGGATATGATCAGACCCGAACACACGTTGAAAATATACCAGTCAATACCTCAAGCTGAATTGTGTATTTTCCCCGATTCATATCATCATGTTTGTCAACAACATCCGGCCTTGTTTAATGAAACAGTGCTGACTTTTTTTTTAAAATAGTCGGTAGACAACTTTAATCATGACAAAAGGCAACCCCCGGAATTAATGAGGAAACTCCTGAAGAGAATGACAATGAAATTCCGCTTTTCTGATCATTTTTGATCAAATGAAGCATGGAGGTCTGATTTTTTCAACCGGTAAATACAATGATCTTTAGTATGATGCAGTTTTTCTTATATATCAAATAAAAACATTTATCTTTGTGCACGAAAAATTAAGATAAATGAATAAACAGGTTTCAGTTACTTTTATGATTTTCGGGATGCTGTTTACAGTATGCCTGATTATAGCCAATATTGTCGGACAGAAGTTGATCACTGTAGTTGGAATCGATGTTACTGCCGGCTTACTTATTTTCCCAATCACCTACATCATTAATGATCTGATAGCCGAAGTGTGGGGCTACCGGAAAATGAGACTTATCATTTGGACCGGTTTCCTAATGAATTTCTTTGTTGTACTTATTTTCAGAATCAGTATCTGGGCACCGGCATCCCGCAATTTCATGAATCAACAGGCTTTTGAATTGATATTGCGGAATACCGAACGAATCACGGTGGCCAGTTTTATTGCTTTCCTGTTCGGCTCTTTCCTGAATGCCTATGTAATGAGTAAAATGAAAATTCTGCAACATGGACGGCATTTCTCGGTTCGTGCTGTAGCTTCGACGATTGTAGGAGAAGGAGCAGATTCGCTGGTTTTCTTTACTATCGCTTTCTCGGGAATCCTGAGCAGGCATCAGCTACTATTTCTTATTCTAACTCAAACGGCATTGAAAACCGCTTATGAAATTATAGCTTTACCACTAACGAATTTCATTGTAAAAAGAGTAAAAAAAATCGAAAATACAGATGAGTTTGATGCCGGAATATCGTATAATCCATTTAAGATGAAAGATATTTAAAATTGTCAATATCATCCTTTAGATTACAACAGAGAAAATCGGACTGAAGATACATGCAACGGATTTAGATTGTTTTGCATCAATAAAACAAACTGATATTTTGAAAAGTATTGAATAGAGTAATAAAAAAGAAAACAGATAACTGGGATGAAGCTTTTAAAACTTAAATGGCAAGATACCGACTGTTATTTTAATTCTGAAATAGTGAGTAACAAAAAAAATATGAAAGTACGAAAAGTAGTAATGACTTTACTTTGTTTTGCGATATTCTCAGGAATGGAAAGTTGTTCGGATTCTAAACCCAATTATGTTATTACGGAGAACAGGAATGTCTCAGCATGTGGTATTGTTGATCCGTTGTATCATGTCGACTGGCTCACCGAATTTTGTAAAAAACATACTCCGGCGGATTTTACAAGCATAACTGTAACAATTTCTATCTATGTCAATAAAACCACAAGGGAAAATCATTATGTTGTGAGCTATTCAAGTTCTGAAGTGGTTGAATACAGTAGCCAGGAAATCTATGATTGTTCCGGCACTAAATTATTTTTTAAAGCAATTAATGATCCTACGCCAGCGGGTTGGAGTGAATTCTTCGCTGCTAATGAAATTGTTGCGACCATTTGGGAATTAAAAAAGAATTAAATGCCTTTTTTTGAAAGCGATTAAAAAAGCTGCTTTGACATACTGTCAGAGCAGTTTTTTTATTATTCTTTAAGAATGGTTGTGAGAATAAAAATATTTAGTATTTTTGAGCCATGTTAACTGATGATAAAAGATTAACTATTCGTGACTGGGCGGAAGATGACCGTCCTCGTGAAAAGATGATGCGGAAAGGCTCACAAAGTCTTTCGGATGCAGAATTATTGGCTATCCTGATTGCAATTGGGAACAAAAATGAAACAGCTGTTGAGCTGGCCCGCCGGATTTTAAATGACTGTCAGGAAAACCTGAATGAACTCGCACAGCTCAGTATAGCCGAATTATGTAAACGGTTTAAAGGAATCGGCGAAGCTAAAGCGATTACCATTACCGCTGCATTGGAACTTGGCAAAAGACGTAAGACCAACGAAATACTCGAACGAAAAAAAGTAACATCAAGTAAAGATCTTTTTGACCTTTTTGAAACGCAGCTGGTAGATCTGCCCCACGAAGAATTTTGGGTGGGGTTACTCAACGGAGCAAATAAAGTGATTGAAATAAAACGGTTAACGCAAGGTGGAAGCAGACAAACAGTCGTGGATATTCCCATGCTTCTGAAAATGGCACTTGATAAATCGGCACAGGCCGTCGTAGTTGCCCATAATCATCCGTCGGGTCAAAACCGTCCAAGTCACGAAGACGAAGTGATAACCCGACGGATAAAAACAGGCTGTGAAGCAATTGGCATTACTTTACTCGATCATATCATTATTGCCAGGGGAGATTATTATAGCTTTAACGATGAAGGGAAGATGTGATGATGTGTTGATTTGAAGATGTGTTGATTTGAAGATTTGAAAATGATATGATTATAGATGTGATAATTTGTGATGTTCAGGATTTAAAAGTTTTTTTTACAACAAGTCTAAATCTCAAAAAGTCATATTAACCAATTACCCATTCAACCAATTACCCAATCAACCAATCAACCAATTAACCAATCAACCACTCAACCAATTACCCAGTTAACCAATTAACCAATCAATATGATACTCCTTGAAGTCGAAAATGTAGTGAAACAATTTGCCGGACATCTGGCTTTGGACCGTGTGAGTCTTACCGTTCCTGAAAATACAATCTATGGATTACTGGGCCCAAATGGTGCAGGAAAAACCACATTGATCCGAATTATCAATTGCATTACTGCCCCCGATAGTGGTGAAGTGCGACTGAATGGAAAACGAATGACGACTTCGGATGTCGAACAGATAGGCTATTTACCCGAAGAACGCGGACTGTATAAAAAGATGAAAGTGGGAGAGCAGGCATTGTATCTGGCTCAACTGAAAGGAATGAAAAAACAGGATGCCCTGACAGCATTGAAATACTGGTTTGAAAAATTTGAGATTCAGGAATGGTGGAACAAGAAAGTGGAGGAACTCTCAAAAGGAATGGCTCAAAAGGTACAGTTTATTACGACGATTCTCCACAACCCAAAGCTGCTTATCTTTGATGAACCATTCAGTGGTTTTGATCCTGTTAATACTGACTTGATGAAACGAGAAATCCTGAATTTACGGGACAAAGGAGCTACTATCATTTTTTCTACCCACAATATGGAAACCGTGGAGGATCTTTGTGAAAATATTTCACTGGTAGATAATGCAAAAATAGTGCTGCAGGGGAATGTGGCTGACATCCGTACTTCCTATGCGACAAAGACGTACATTATTCACTCCTCAACTCCTGTAACTGAAAATAACGCTTTTCGTTTAATTTCTCAAACCGATAAAAACGGGATAGTGGAAAGTATCATTAAAAAGCAAACTCCCGAAGGAAATAATAGTTTGATAACCGAATTAATGCTTCAAACAAACATTCTTTCCTTTGAAGAACTCCTACCCAGCATGAATGATATTTTTATAGAAACTGTAAGAAAATAAGCACTATGTCAAAAATATCTCTGATAATAAAACGGGAATATACCACCCGGGTGATGAAAAAATCATTTATCATCCTCACATTTCTTACTCCTCTGCTTTTCGCAGGAATGATTACAGTGCCACTTTGGTTGTCGAGTATCAAAGACAGCAATAAAAAACACATTGTGGTCATCGATAGAACACATAGTTACACGCAAGTGCTTAAAAGTAATGAATCTTATATTTTTGACTTCGTTGACAAGCCTGTAGATCAAATAAAAAAGGAAAACAGGGATAAAAACGAAAAAGAATTTACTGCATTGTTACTGATTAGTGATGACCTTTCAAAAAATCCAAAAGCTGTTGCAATTTATTCCGATAAACAGGTAAACCTTGAATTGAAAAGTTATATTTCGGGAACTTTAAATAAATATGTGGAACAACAGAAGCTGGAGGCTTACAATATTCCGGATCTGAAAGAGATGGTTGAAAAATCAAAGTCAAATATTGATATTCCTACTATTAAATGGGGTGATAATGGTCAGGAAAAAGAAGGCTCGGCCGAATTAGCACTGGTGATCGGCATGATTTCCGCTTTCGTTATTTACATGTTTATCATCATTTACGGAGCACAGGTAATGGCCGGAGTGGTTCAGGAAAAAACAAGCCGTATCGTGGAAGTCATCATTTCGTCGGTAAAACCATTTGAATTGATGATGGGCAAAATTATTGGTATTGCGTTGGTAGGCCTGACTCAGTTTTTTATGTGGATCATACTGACGGGAGGCATCTTATTCGTAGGGGCCAGGTTAATAAGTGGAGAAATAGATATTAATGCCATGCAACAGGCGAACCAAATGGGAATACAATCTATTGGCGGTACACAAAGCCCCGGAGAAATACAGCAGGTATTGGCAATGCTACATGGTTTTGATTTTATGCAAATCATTATCCTTTTTGTCTTGTATTTCCTGGGGGGATATTTATTATATGCCTCTCTTTTTGCCGCAGTTGGATCGGCAGTTGATAGTGAAACCGATACCCAGCAATTCTCTTTACCATTAACATTACCGATTGTTTTTGCCATATATGCAGCTATTTACAGTGCACAAAATCCGGATGGACCATTAGCTTTTTGGTGTTCCATGATACCGTTTACATCCCCAATCGTAATGATGGTTCGGCTTCCGTTTGATGTTCCTGTCTGGCAAATTGTACTATCTTTGTCAATCCTTGTGTTTTCATTTATAGGAACAACCTGGATGGCCGGGAAAATATACAGAACAGGAATCCTGATGTATGGGAAAAAAGTAACCTGGAAGGAAATGTGGAAATGGTTGAAGTATTGATGTGTTAAATGGGTTTTATTTATAGAAATAGAAGTTGAAGATAGAAAAAACAAATGCTGCCAGAATCCTTGATAAAGGGAAAGTGTACTATGAAATCATTCCCTATGATGTGAATGAAGACGATTTGAGTGCTGTTCATGTTGCAGCGCAGTTGAATGAACCCATCGAGAAGGTCTTCAAGACCCTTGTTTTGAAAGGAGATAAAACAGGCTTTTTTGTATGTGTTATCCCGGGAGCTGAAGAACTGGACCTAAAGAAAGCCGCTTCGATTTCAGAAAATAAAAACTGTGACATGATCCCCATGAAAGAGCTGCTTCCCGTTACAGGATACATCCGAGGTGCATGTTCTCCGATCGGAATGAAGAAACATTTCCAGACCTATATACATGAAACCTGTTTGAAATATGAACAGATCTATGTCAGTGCAGGGAAAAGAGGACTGCAACTTTTAATTGCACCGGCGGATTTGATTGCAGGTGTAAATGCCACAATTGGTCTTTTGATAAACACAATTGATTAATTTTATTCCCTGATTTCTTTATCCTTTTTATGAAAAAATATTTATCTACCTCTTTTTAATCCCAGTATTTCAGAATTAATATAAATGATTCGATTGTCAATTCAGATCCTTTTTTCGGATTTAATGAGATAAAATAAATAAAAATAAAGTCAGAATAACGAAGTTCAGAGCATATATCAAAAACGCACTCCCAACCATTGACCAATTAAAAGAACAACTAAACCGGAAATAAAAATTATGATACCTCCATTTCTCAAGCCTAACGATCAAATTCGTATTCTATCTCCCTCCGGTACAGTAAATCCCGAATTTATCGATGGGTCAATAAAAGTTCTTAAAGCATGGGGCTTAACAGTTACCGAAGGTAAATATGCCCGTGCAGAATACGGACGTTTTGCAGGAACAAAAGAACAGCGAACTGCCGATCTGCAACATGCACTGGATGATCCATCCGTTAAAGCTATTTTATGTAGCCGTGGTGGATACGGGTTGGCTCAGATTATAGACCGGCTTGATTTTACTGCTTTTGCAATTTCACCAAAATGGTTGATAGGTTTCAGTGATATTTCCATTTTACATACTGCTATTTCAAATCTTGGAATAGCATCAATTCATGGTATCATGGGCATGCATCTTTCAAAATTACCGGTTGATTCGGAGCAGGTTCAAAACTTAAAAAATATTTTATTCGGAAAACCTCTTGTTTACAATATTCCCGGTGAACCAAATAACAGGATAGGAAAAGTCCGGGGAATTTTAATCGGAGGTAACTTGTCGGTTCTGATAGGGTTACGTGGTAGTAAGTTTGATTTGAAATACCAAAATGCCATTCTGTTTATTGAAGATGTGGGTGAAAAACCGTACCAGATTGACCGATTGATTCAAAATCTTCGGTTAAGTGGCATCCTGGGTCAACTTTCAGGTCTGATAGTTGGTCAATTCAGCGAGTGTGGCGAAGATCCATCCATGATGCAAACGATGCAGGAAGTTATTTTAGCTGCTGTAAATGAGTATGATTACCCGGTATGCTTTAATTTTCCTGCCGGACATGTCGATTACAATTTGCCGATCATTTTAGGGGCGGAAGTGAGCTTAAATGTATCAAGAAATGGAGTAGAACTTATATTTTGATGGATTTTATTAAGACTTTAGGTGTTTTTTTAAAGAATCTCTTTTTTTATTAAAAAGAGAAAATTGATCCGTTGTTATTGACCAAAAATCATATCTTTGCATAACACTAATTATAAGATCCCTTCTAATTATGCCTATGAAAAGACAAATCCTGCTACTATCCTCTCTCCTTTTATTATCCGTTTCTTCTATGGCTCGAACGCATATTGAACCTGATAATTCCTCTGCTGTGGATTCAATAAAAATGAATCGTTTTGTTCCTAATCATGTTTTAATCAATGATTCTGTCGTAAATTTCGGAAAGATATTTCTTAATACTCCTTATCATTATGGATCACCGGGTATATCTTCATTCGATTGCTCGGGATTTACTTCCCATGTCTACCGTAATTTCGGATATGACTTAGGTCGCTCATCAAATGATCAATCCAAACAATTCGATTCAGTGGACAGAACTCAACTTAAAGCCGGCGATTTGGTATTTTTCTCAGGCAGCCGTAGAAGCAAGAGAGTTGGACATGTAGGAATTGTTGTTTCGGCTAAAGATAACGGAGAATTTGATTTTATTCATGCTGCCGTTCATAGTGGCGTTACAATCTCCAGTTCGAATGAGACGTATTATACCAAAAGATATTTAAAAGCAGGCCGTGTTATCGGATCATCTCAAATGCTTGCCGTCTCAAAGTCTGTTCCAAAAGGAGAAAAGCATACCAAAGATACTGTTTCTCTAGCTTCCGCTTCCCGTACACAGACAATAAAAAAAACCATACCTGCCGAATATCACCTTGTGAAATCCGGTGAGACACTTTCTTCCATTTCTAAAAAATATGGAATGACTGTAGCTGATCTTAAACGTAAAAACAGTATTAAAGGAAATAAATTAAGTTTGAAACAAAACTTAATGATCAAAGACGAAGAAACAGAGACAATCGTTCAGACAGTTCAGCCGGCAGATAATCATTCAAAGACATTTGCACAAAACTC
>Ga0302286_10000816_pt1 | contig 24378 bp, 15 predicted proteins | sample III_Fen_E2_3_FD_198765 | JGI IMG/M metagenome (GOLD analysis project Ga0302286, IMG submission 198765) | Peat permafrost microbial communities from Stordalen Mire near Abisko, Sweden - III_Fen_E2_3 | ecosystem: Environmental > Terrestrial > Soil > Wetlands > Permafrost | place: Sweden: Abisko...
TCCGGGTTATTGAGCGCCATGACCGTTTCTTTTTGCTGCGCGCTCATGCCTTCCATCAGCGCGTCACCCTTCTGCCCCCTGGTAGTCGCGGCCAGAGCACGCTGGTCTTCGGGAGACATTTTCAGAATTTCTTTCATGCGCTGGTCGGGAGGCAGGTCAAGGAGTTCCTGCGTCTTGAGATTGGCGAAAACGCGATCTTCACGCCGGCGTACCTCCTGATCGCTGGGCTTGCTGGCATCGCCGGTCCCTGAAGGATTGGCGACATCCGAACCGCTCTTCGCCGCCTCTTCCTTGCGTTCTTTCTTATCGTCGAGTCGCTGGAGTTGCGCTTCAAATATCGCGCGCTTCACTGGATCACGCGGCAGGTCCGCTTTCCCCTCGGCCACCTGCTTGATGACCTGGTTGGGTGGAAAATTCTCTACCAGCTCGCGCGTGTCCATGCGCAGGGTGCGGAACGGGGCGAGGCGAGAGTCGAGCGCGGAGTCGTCAATCTTCTCGGGGCGGAGTTGCAGTTCAATCCACTTGTCGACGCCCACCTGCGCGACGCGCTCGACGTCGCCCGGACGCGGTCCGAAAGCCAGCCGGTTGAGTGCGTGGACAGCGCGCTTCTGCTCGTCCTTCGCTCCGGGCGATTTTTCTTTCTTCTTGCCCAGGGCAAGCTGGGTACCGATCGCGGCCAGAACCAGCACCCCGGCCACAAGGGCAAGTTTTCCGCCGCGCAGGGACATTCCGCTTCTCATGTATCTGAATTAAACCCCATCGGGAGAAAAAGGTTGCTGACGAGCCGAGGATGGGAGTGGGGAACGCCTAGCGCTTCAGTTGCGCGACATAGGCGTTTCCGCTATGTCCTTTGCGGGTCGTCGTGTCGACGAACTTCAGGAATTCGCGCAGGTGCTGGTTCTCCGAAAGTTCGGCTTCCGAGAACTTGACCCGCACTCCGAACGAAGGCGAACTGCGCGTGACCACGCCATTCAGGATGACGCCCTTTACCCAGATCTTGCCGCTGGCCACCCAGAGGCCGATTTCAACGCTCTTGCCGTGGGGGATGGGAGTTGCGGTCTCAACGAAGCACCCGCCCTTCCCGACGTTGGCCAGATTTCCCCAGATCGGACCTTCCAGGCCCTCGATGTGAACCTCCACCGCAACGAAGCACTTGATTCGCGGCGAGCGCCGGCGGTCATCTCCCTTTTGAGAGGTAAATAGATCCGGCTCAAACGGTGGCGCTTCCACCGTGGGCTGAGGAGAACTGAAGGTAGTAGTTTGGTCGGGTACGGCCGGGATCGGAGCGCCGGATGCGGTCGCTGCCGCCGCCCGGGCTTTGATCGCCGACTCCTTGATCTCCCGCATCGCAACCAGCAATGCCTGTTCGCGCTTTTCGGGCGAGACTTCGCGGTAGGTCTGCAGAAGCTTTCCGAGGTGGCTCACCAGGTCAGGATCCGTCAGCAGACGGGTCCAGTCCGAACCTTTGGGCGGCAAAGTTTTCGTGACGTCGTTCATGCGAAATGCTTCCTCACTGAGATCGAGCGTTCACTGCAAGGAGGCGTGTTTTTCCGTTCCTTAACAGTGAACTGGGCAAGGTGGTTACGCAAGATGACCAAGGTCACTGCGGTTTGCTCGAAAGTGGGGGTGAGAGGTTAGTGGAAAGCCACTTACACGCACCGGAGGGCCGCGAAACGATCTTGTTCACAACGCCTGCAACTGCCTTTTGGATGCGATTGATCGTTTCTCCCGCCGCGGTGGGCGGGGAACCGGGCCGTTTTTCCGCCGGGAGTGCGGAGGGCACCTTCCGCGTCTTGGTCTCTTGCCCCGCACGACCAGAGACTTCGCTGCCAGTTGGCATTCGGCAATAACTCGAACGAGGCCGAGGACAAAGTCGGAGAAATGGAACAGGCGCGAATCCCTTTCGCAGACCCTGGGCAATGAGCTGGCCGTCGCAACGATACGGAACACCGCAGCGCAAACTGGAATCCAGGCGGCGGGAAGATGAATCGGGCGGCGTTCCCTGAGTTGTGAGTGGCCGAATGCCCGTTCTGGTGTGTCCTGAATCGCGCTCAAGCATCGACCGTGCGGGCACCGTACCGCGCTTCCGTTGCGCGACTTTCCAACTGACCGGACGGTGTACTTCCGAGTGCACTTGCGAGACTACCGGGAAATTCCTTGCCGCGGTTATGCTTCGCCCATTCCGATCACCAACCGTGATCCGCTTGGGGTGGCAGATGGCCAGCACAATCGCGTACCGCCGAATCTCACTCGGCCTGGTTCTTCTTCTAGGCCTGACCGTCTCGATGTTGCCGGGTTGCGGCGTGATCTAGGGGGATCACCAGAATGGCGGGGGCGGCGGTGTCGTGGTGACGCCTGCCCAGGCCGATGTGCGTGCCGGAGATTCCGTGCAGTTCAGCGCGCAGGTAGCGGCGCGCGCGCAAGCTTTGGCCCCGCTTCCCGTTCACTTCCCCGTTCGTGACGAGGTCCGGCGCCTGGATCCGCCGGCGCATCCCCAGCCCCGAGCGGCCGCGAAGGTGTTGTGGTCGGTGAATGGGGTGGCCGGCGGCAATGCCACGGCGGGGACGATCAACGACCAGGGTCTCTACACTGCGCCCGCGAACCTTCCGAATCCCGCCTCGGTGATGGTGACCGCGACCGATGCCGCGGATCCCTCGTCGGCCGGTGACGCGTCGGTTGCACTCGAGAACCCCATCCCCGCGCTGCAAACCGTGCAACCGGATCCGGTAGTAGTGGGAAGCTTCACGCTGACGGTGAACGGATCAAAGTTCGCGAAAGGCGCGCAGGTTTTCTGGAACAGCACGGCCCTGGCGACAACGTTCGTTTCGGCGACGAAGCTCACGGCCACTGGAACCGCGGCCCAATCGGATGTCGGGAAGGTCCAGATCACGGTCAAGAATCCGGATCCGGGCGCGATCGTTTCCAAGACTGCGTACTCGTTGACAGTAGCTCCGCCGCTGAACATTCAGGTGAAAGTGTCCCCCGCCACGGCCCAGGTTCGGGTTACTGCGAAGCAGCAGTTCTCCTCCACTGTCACCGGCACCGGCAATACGGCGGTCAACTGGTCAGTGAACGGTGTGGCCGGCGGAAATTCAACCGTCGGAATGGTGGACGCAACCGGTCTCTACACGGCTCCGGCAGCCGTGCCCAATCCGAATCCAGTGAAGGTAACAGCGACCAGCGTCGCCGACAGCCGCGCTTTCGCCTCCGCCTCGGCAACGGTCCAAAACCCAATTCCGGTCCTGAGTGCGCTTGCGCCGCAGACCATCAACGTCGGCAACTTCACTCTCACCGCGACGGGCGCGAAGTTTGTGAACGGAGCCGTGGTGGTGTTTGGCGGCCAGTTCCTGTCGACCACCTTCAACAGTTCCACTCAACTGACGGCTACGGGAACGGCCACCGACCAGCAGGTGGGCCAAGTGCAGGTGACGGTGCAGAATCCAGACCCGGGCTCGGCCGCTTCGAACGCGCTGGCCGTGCAGGTGTCCTCGCAGGGCAACCTGGTGGATGCCGGAGTTGCTGCGCGCTTCCTGGAGCAATCCAGTTGGGGGCCGACGCCGGCGACCATCGCCCAGGTCCAGCAGTCGGGCCTGAACGGTTATTTGGCACAGCAGTTCAGCGCGCCAGTTTCCACCTACAAGACGCCGGGGGCGAACGACGATCTTCGTTTCGTGCAAAAGCAGTTCTTTGTGAGTGCCGCGCAAGGGCAAGATCAGCTCCGCCAGCGGGTGGCGTTCGCGCTGAACGAGATCATGGTGGTTTCCGCCCGCAAGATCGGCGATCCCAGCGCCTTCTCGCTGTGGATGAACATGATGCAGAACGACGCCTTCGGCAATTTCGCCACTCTGCTGAAAGACGTCACGCTCAGCCCGACCATGGGCAACTATCTCGACATGGCGAACAACGACGGCTGCAATGGCTGTTCGCCGAACGAGAACTATGCCCGCGAGGTGCTGCAGTTGTTCTCAATCGGCCTGATGCAGTTGAACGCCGATGGCACGCCGCAGATGGACGGATCGGGCAATCCGATTCCAACCTATACCCAGGACATGGTCGAAGGCTTCGCCCACACCTTCACCGGCTGGTCCTATCCTCCTAAGCCCGGGCAGAGTGCGAAATTTTATTCCGACTCGTACTACGGCGGACCGATGGTTCCTTTCGATAACCATCATGACAAGGGATCGAAGCTGCTGCTGAACGGAGTCACGCTTCCAGCAGGCGGCACGGCGCAGGGCGATCTTGATGGGGCGCTGCAGAACATCTTCAACCATGCCAACGTCGGCCCGTTCATTTCCAAGCAACTGATCCAGAAGCTGGTGGTGAGCAATCCCAGCCCGGAGTACGTGGCGCGCGTCACGCAGGTCTTCAATGACAACGGCAGCGGAGTGCGCGGGGACCTGAAAGCGGTGGTTACCGCCATCCTGATGGATCCCGAGGCGCGGCGCGCAGACGACCCCGCCCAGTTGCAATCCAGCGACGGCCACCTGAAGGAACCATTGCTGCACATGATCGGCCTGATGCGCGCGCTGAATGCGACGACCGACGGCGACAACCTCATGTATTACGGCAGTGACATGCGGCAGGAACCGTTCAATGCGACCACGGTGTTCAATTTTTACCCGCCGAACTTCGTGATTCCCGGCACCCAATTGCTGGGGCCGGAGTTCAAGATCCTCAACACAAGCACGACCATCTCGCGCATCAATTTTGTGAATGATCTGGTGTATGGCAGCGTCGGCCAGAATACGAAAACGGATATCTCCGGCTACGTGGCGGTGGCGGGCGACGTCAACAAGTTGATGGACATGGTGTCGGGCGTGATGCTGCACGGGCAGATGTCCGACGGCATGCGCAGCACCCTGGCCGGCACGCTTTCCACCATCACCGATACCAAGCGCCGAGCAAAAGCGGCACTGTACCTGGTGGGAAGCTCGTCGCAGTTCCAGGTTCAACACTAAAGAATTCGCTCCATGGAGAAAAAAGTCATGCCCCGAATGTCAAGACGCGACTTCCTGAAGACCAGTTGCTGCACGGCAGCGGCGGGTGTAGCCGCGGCCAGCTTTACCCGGCTCGGCCTGATCAACGCGATGGCGCAAGGAGCCCAGGACTACAAAGCGCTGGTCTGCGTCTTCCTGTTCGGCGGCAACGACGCGAACAATCTGATCGTTCCCCTGAGCTCCAGCGGTTATGCGAACTATGCCAAGATCCGCGCCGGCCTGGCGCTGGCGCAAGGGAGCCTGCTGCCGGTCACGCCTCCCAGCATCGGTTCCCCGTTTGGATTCCATCCGCGGTTTACCGAAGTGCAATCGCTGTTCAAGCAGGGCCGGGTCGCGCTGCTGACGAATGTGGGCACGCTGATTCGTCCAACCACGCGCGACCAATACCAGCGCGGGCTGGTGGATGTTCCGGAGAACCTCTATTCCCACGCCGACCAGCAGCAGCAGATGCAGACCGCCACGCTCGACAAGTTTGCCGAAATCGGGTGGGGCGGGCGTCTGGCCGACAAAATTCAAACAATCTACGGCGGAAATTTTCCGGTCGTAATTTCGCTCGCCGGCAGCAACGTGTTTGCCGAGGGGCTGGTGGTGCGGCCCATCGAGTCCAGCGGAGACCCGACCCGGCCACTTTCCGGCTTCAACGGCTCCGGCGAGGACAATGCGCGACTGGCGGCGCTGCAGAACCTGCTCACCTTTGATACCGGCTTGTCGCTGATCCAGTCGTCCAGCACGACAACATCGAATGCGGTTCAGGACAGCCAGACGCTGGCCGCGGCGCTGGCCCAGGGAACACCGCTCGCGACTCCATTTCCGCAGACCAACCTGGGGAGCCAGTTGCAGCAGGTGGCGCGCATCATCCAGGTGCGGTCGGCCCTGGGCTTGTCACGCCAGATCTTTTTCGTCTCGATCGACGGTTTCGACACCCACGAGGGCCAACTGGCGCAGCAGGACAGCCTGTATCAGAATCTGAGCCAGTCGATGAATGCCTTCTACCAGGCGACCGTCGAAATCGGCGTGGCGCCGCAGGTGACCGCATTCACCATGTCCGACTTTGGCCGCACCTTCCAACCCGACAGCACCGCGGGCACCGATCACGCCTGGGGCAGCCATCACCTGATCGCGGGCGGAGCCGTGACTGGCGGCGATTTCTATGGGACCTTCCCCACGCAAGTGCTGAGCGGCCCGGACGACGCCACCGACGAGGGACGCTGGATTCCTACGACCTCGTTGGACCAGTACGGCGCGACGCTGGCGCAGTGGTTTGGCGTGCAACCGTCCGACCTGCCGTCGATCTTCCCTAACCTCCCCAACTTCACGAACCCGACGCTGAACTTCCTTGGTGCGGCGCAGGCCGTCCGCCGAGGCTGAGAGGTAGGCACCGGCCTGGCCAAAAGAGAAGCCCGCAGGATGAGTCCCGCGGGCTGCGTAGCTCCACGCCTCGCGCTTAGAAGCTTACTTTGATTGCAAACTGCATGGTCCGCGGGCGGTGCGCGTTTACGGGATGCAGGAAGGCATTGCCGGTCAGGCAATCGGTCTGCGGGTCGCCGGCCGCATTGAACGCCTGCACACCGTAGCAGGAGATCGTGTTGCTCGCGGTGTTTCCGAAATTCGGGCTGGAATCGTACACCCGGAACTGGGTGTGGTTGAAGATGTTATAGACCTCGGTGCGGAACTCGAAATGGGCCGCTTCCGTCACCTTGAAGTGCTTGACCAGGGTCATGTCGGCATTCCAGCGGGAAGGATTGTTGAGCACGTTGCGTCCCGCGTTGCCGAAGGTCAAGCCTCGCGGTGCGGCGAAGGCCATCGCATTCCCCAGCGCCGGGCCGAAACTCCTGGAATTGTCGGCGCCGAGGGGTGCGTTGCCGTGAATGTTCCCCACGATGTCCGGAAACGAGGCAACCGACGAAATCCCGCCCGCGACGCCGGCATTGTCGGGCACGGAAATTCCGAGCGCGCCGTAACCAGCGTTGATCACGGTAAAGGGAGTCCCACTTTGAAAGGTGGCGACGCCCGACACTTCCCATCCTCCGAGAACGCCGGCCGCCATGCGGTCAAGAAATCCCGGGGAACTGGGTGTCTCATCCGCCCCATCCTCTTCCTTCGCCCAGGCGCGGATGCGGCTGGAATCAAACTTGAAGTTCGGAAGCGCCCAGACGTAGCTGACGTTGACCAGATGCCGCTGGTCGAAATTCGAGCTGGCCTTGTTCGCCGAAACCACCAGCGGGTTCACGATGGTCGTGTCATTGCGATCCGATGAGTCGTCAATGGAATGGCTATAGGAGTACGACACGTCGAGCGTGACGGGCCCGCGGGTGCGCCGCAGCGTCGCCTGGAACGCGTGATAGTTCGAGTCGGCCACATTCTCCAGCGAAAAAATCTTCTGGATGCCAAGAAACGGCCGGTAAGCATTGATCGGCAGCAACCCCGATTGGCCAACCGCAGTATTCAGGTTTTCACACGCGGCCAGTAGATTGATGAATGCGGGTTGAGTCTGGTTGATGGCCACGCCGTTGACCACGAATACCGGCTTGTTTGATGTGCCACGATTCGCGCAGTCGTTGATTTGCGGGAACAGCGGTGAGTTGGAAATGATCGGCTGGTGCAGGCCGTAAGGATTTCCGCTGAGCAGGATGCCGTCGTTTTCCTGCGGGGGCGCGGGAGAGAAAGCGTTCGGTTGCCGCACAGCGGTCAGATGTGTCCCCTTGCTACCCACGTAGCCCAGGCCGAGGATGAGGTTCCTGGTGAGCTCGCGCTGCACTCCAAAGCTCCACTGCTGCACATAGGGCCAGATGGCCTTGCGCGGGATTGAGGTCACGTCAATCGGATACGCACCGGTTCCGGAGAAACACGCATCCTTGCCCGCCGTCCCGCCGATGCACGGATAGGTGCTGGCAAATGCGCTCGCCGATGCCCGTGGAGTCAACTGCGTCATCGTGAGATTGAGTGGCGCGCTCCCGACCAGCGATCCGGTGTTCGCCTCGCTGCCGGTGCCGTGCTCGAAAAACATTCCATAGCCGCCGCGAATCGAGGTTTTTCCATCACCATGTGGATCGTAGGCGAACCCAATCCTCGGGGCGGGATTGAACTTGTGCGGCTTCATGCAAGTGTCCGGCACTCCATTCACCCCGCACTGGACCAATCCGTTGGTGATGGCGGGATCCAGGTTATTCAAGTCGATGGGAATTGCCTTGTTCTTGTGCCGCAACAATCCTTGCTGGTCAATCTTGAGAAGGTCCGGGGCTACATACGCCGCCGGATCCCAGTTCCAGGCCTGGTTATTTTTCTCATGGTAGTTGCCAAAGAGGCTGAAGCGGATGCCCGCGTTTACCGTCAGGCGTTGGCTGATTTTCCAATCGTCCTCAACGTAAGGCTCCACGATGTCGTAGCTGTTGTGGTATTTCCTCTGCGCACTGTCCTGCTGGTAGGAAGCGATGTAGCCCAGCAACATGTTGGCGTACTCGTTTCCCGTCACACCGTAAGAGCCGAAATTGCTGAAGTTCAGCACTCCCTGCAACTCCCCGGTATTGGGGCCGTTGGTTGCGTTGATCTCGTTCCGCTGTCCCAGAATCAACTGCACGCCAAGCTGTACGTTGTGCTTGCCAATCACCTTGCTGATGTCGTCCCGCAGGCTGTAGGTCGGGTTCTGGAGCTCCCAGGGCGCGTAGCCGGGATCGACCTTGAACCCGCCGCCGTACGCCAGGTTCCCGGGTGCGAGTTGAATGCCGGACAACTTGCCGCCGAAGTTGTTGTTGAACAGGTATCCCTGGTCCAGGCCATCGGGACGCTTGATGTCGACTCCCGCCGCTGGCCGCGTCGTCAGGCTGATATGCGAAGCGGTGTAACTCAGCACCACTTCATTCAGCAGCGTGGGAGAGATGGTGTGGGTCAGGCGGGCCACGGAGCTTGTCCCCGGGCCAAACAGGCGCCCTTGGACGGTTGGAAAGCTGTTGCGGACCGTGCCCCAGATCGGCCGTGCCTCGGTTGTGTCCCACGAGTCATGAATGTAGCGGAACGTTGCGCGCAGTTTGCCGGGCTTGATCTCGTGGTCGATGCGGAACAACTCCTGCCGCCAGTACGTGGGCTGGGCGAAAGCGAAGTCGTAGCAGGACCCCACTGTGGAATTGCATCCGCCCGAGGCGTTGGGCAAAGGAATCATCCCCGAATCGAGCACGGCCTGCGACGTGGGGTCGATCGGGAAATAGCCGTTCGCGCTGGTAAAGTTGCCGTCGTTGTATCCCACGATGTTGAAAGGATAGGTCGCCCCGTTATGTCGGGGACAGTCGGGGAACTGCGCGGGATTGAACAGCGCGGTGATTTGACCACTCGGAATCACCGGGCACACATCGCTGAAATCCGCGCCAACATACGGATTGCCGTCCGCGTTGGTCCGCAGCGACGGGCGCTCGATCAGCGACGGTACTGCCTGATTGAAGTTGTTGTCGGTGGGGTCTTTTTCGAGGCGGAACTCCTCGGAGAAAAAAAAGAAAGTCCGGTCTTTGTGGGGATAGATTTTTGGAATCGAGATTGGCCCGCCCAGCGTGAACCCGAAATCATTCTTGCGAAACTGGGGCGGTCGAAGCGTCTGGTCGAAATAATTCCGGGCGTTCAGATTTTCGTTGCGCAGAAAATAATAGGCGCTGCCGTGCAGCGAACTGCCGCCAGACTTCGTGTCCACCAGAATGGTGCCCGAAGCGCTGCGTCCGTACTGCGCGCCATAGTTCGAGGTCAGAACCTTCAGTTCGTTGATCGCGTCCAGGCTGGGATAAACCACCAGCGTGCTCTCGCTGCCGTGAATGCCGGCGTGCAGGACGTCCGACCCGTCCACGCTGAAGGTGTTGTATTCCACCCGGCCGCCATTGACGCTGAACTTCACGCTGCCTTTCACGCCCACCAGCGCTTCATCCTGGCCAGTCTGGTTGCTGACGCCCGGTGCGAAGGTCAGGGCGGATGTGAAGTTACGGCCGTTGAATCCGATCTCGGTAAGTTCCTTGGCGGTGATCGTGCCTGAGACTTCCGCCTTCTCCGTTTCCACCTGGCCGACGGTGCTGCCGACGACATCCACCTTTTCCGGGCTGGCGGCTGCCGGATCCAGCGCTCCGTCCATTTCGATTTCCTGGTCTGCCGCCAGCGTTAAGCCTTCGGTCTTGAAATCCTTGAAACCCGTGTTGGAGATGGTCAGGGTGTATGTGCCCGGAGGAAGATTGATCGAGTATTGCCCCTGACCATTGCTGGTCGAGGTCTGGTTTCCGCCCGCGCCGGAGATCGCCACCGTGGCACCCGCCAGCACCGCGCCCGACGGGTCGGTAACCACGCCATAGACCTGGGCTTCGCCGGGCTTGTGCGCGGAGGGCTTGACCAGAGCGGACTGGGTGGTCTGTACCGTGGCGGGTTTCATCCCGGGCGGCGGCTCCGGAATCTGGGGCGTCAGCGGAACCAAATCCGGTCCAATCGGAACCTGCGCCAACGCCAGCAGGGACGAGACGAGCACGAAGGCCGAAATGCACAGCAAAACCTTTAGGAATCTCACGATGGACACACCTCAACGAAGGGACCTAAAGGATTACAGGAGAATTGTTAACCCAATATGACACGGCGGTTAATTTCGGATGAACAGGGCGGCCATTTCTGCTGTGCTTTCAGCGGGAAAGACGGCTTGCGCCTCAAGTGGGATTGAGGCGGGAATTCATTGTTCTTTAACGTTGCCGTAATGCTGCCGTAATAGTGGTGACGCAAAGTTATTGGTTTCGCAGGGGGCAGTTCCTGCTCCAGGAGCCAATTTTGAGCCGATCCCGTGTATCTCTGCCCGTGCTTTTCTTCCTTCTGCTGGCAGCTGCAGTGCCTGCCGCGGCGCAAACCAAGGGAACGGTCACGTTTGGTGGCTTGAAAAATCTGGAGTTTGTGAACGACTACTACGACGGTGGCCAGGGGAGCCTGGGATCGGGGCCGGCAAAGAATTTCCACCTGCAATTTACCAGCAACGCGCAGGCGATTGTGCAGGCGTCCAAAGGCGGGTCGGGGAATTTCATCAACAATCCAGGAAGCTATCCGGTGTTGTTCTTCCAGACGGGAAGCAGCGCCGTCGTGACCCCAAGCGATGGTGTGCAAGTGGCGTTGTGGTTTTACTATTCCGCGATCGAGCCCGGAACCGCCACCGTTTACGACGGTCCCAACGGTACGGGCAACATCCTGTCGAGCATTACGCTGACTCCGAACGACACTGGTTGCACGACCTACAAGCTATGTGTGTGGACCCCGGCCGGTGTTGCGCTGACCACACCCGCTGGTTCGATTCGCTTCAGCGGAAACGCCAATTATCTCGCGATCGGCACCCTGCATCTGGGGCAAGCCCTGCCCACCTCAACCGTACTTACTTCATCGCCCAACCCTTCGACGCAAGGTCAGCCGGTCAGACTGACCGCAGTGGTCTCCAGCACGGCTGGAGTGCTGCCTGCCGGGACCGTGATCTTCAAGGCCGAAAACGCCGTGATCGGACAGGTTCCTCTGGTGAATGGTGCGGCCTCCATCACGGTGACTTCGTTTCCGGTGGGATCGACAAGGATCTCGGCGACTTTCAAGGGAGCCAGCTTCGCCACCAGTTCTGCAAAACAGGTTCAAGTGGTGAATTGACGCGCTGGGTCGACGATGAAGGCGTGACCTGCGCGATTTCTTCATGAGCCGGGCGCGCTTGAAATCCACAGTGCGCAGTGATTTGCGGCCCTCCCGTCCGAAAAATTAACCTGCCGTTCACCTTCATGTCATGTCCGCTTAACAGCGCTGGTTGATAGTGCTCTCGCACGCGCAACCACAGGAATTGAGGCTTGAAATTCTTGCGGTCAAGGAGTGCTGGTTGGTTTGTCTGCTCCCCCGTCATTCATTGCACAACGGAAAACACGGCCCGGCGCGAGAACGCGTTTGAGCTCCGGTTAACGCAGCATCAGGAAAAAATCAGTCACAAGATCTTCAAGGAGAATATTCAGATGAGAGGAACAAAAGCGATTCTCGCGGTGCTGGTCCTGACCGTGATCGTCGGAATGACCTCGACCGCCAGCGCCCAGGGAGTAAAGTTCCTTGGCGGGGGCTCGTCGGCTATGTTTACCAGCTTCGGAGTGGCGGCGTTCTCGGACGTGTGCTCGACGCGCGTCGGCAGCGACTGTCACCACTGGAGTATCAGTGGAAAAACCGGCGCCGGCGCCAACTTTGCCCAAGCCGTAGATGGACGCTCCGCCTCGATTCCGGCAGAAGGCGGCTCCATCTGGATCGTTTGGGACAATGCCACTTCTCCCGCGACCGTCTGGGCTTACCTTTCGATCGACTCGGTTGTTGGCAACCGTATTTTCTTCGCCACTCCTCGCGCCACGTTGCAGGTTGATCCCTCGGCCACCAGCACGGCCGGCAACAACCAGGTTCCGTCGAGCATCATGCTCAATCGCCAGACCAACCTGACCCAGGCCGACGAAGCCGCTCTGCCTGCGGCAATTCTTTCGCTCGTGCAGACCAGCTTCACCGCTGGCATGACCGACATCCGGCCGGAAGATGCGAAGTATGCCACCACCCGCGCGTTGGCGGCCTACAACGCCCTAAACCTGAACGGCCTTGGCTACGGCGTACCGGCTGCGAGCTGCCCGGGAGCGACCAGCCTCATCGGCTGCCCCATCCTGGGTTCGTTCGGCGGCGGCAAGGCAACTCCAGTGGCCTTTGCTTTCTCGGGTAGCAAGGATCCCTTCACCAACCTGAAGGTCCCGGCTTCCACCACCATTCCCGTCGGCGCAGCGCCGATCATCTTCGTGTACAACAACACCGGCGCCGGATTGAGCGGCGGCGGTTTTACCAACATCACGTTCACCACCGCCGGCAACCTGTTTAACGGAACAAAAGGCTTGGCGAGCGACGTCGGCGGCACGGGCGCCAATCCGCTGACGGTCATTCTGCGTGAGCCTCTGTCGGGCACGATGAATACAACCGAATTCAACACTTTCCGAGTCGCCCTTCCCCCCGCCTTCGCAGCTGCGAAGAATTCGCAGGAGAAGGGAATCAACCTCACGCTGGCCAACACCAACCCGCTCAACCTTGCGAGCGGCAACGGTGGAGTGCGCGTCCGCGCGATCGGTACCGGTCAGGTGATCAGCGGCAACAGCGGCGTGGGCGGCATCCTGCACATTGCCGACAGCGTTGGCTACGCCTTCTTCAGCTATGGCAACGTCAAGAACATTGCCGGCGCCGGTGGCGTGGGCCGCTACGTGACCCTCGACGGCGTGGATGGGATTCAAACTGCTTATTCGGGCGGTGTGCTTCCGCTCTGCACCGCTCCCTGCCCGGCGACCCCGGGCTCGACTTTCCCGCATCTCCGCGACGGCAGCTACCGTACCTGGTCCATCCTGCGCCTGGTGACTGACAAGACTGGTCCTAACTTCACCAACGCTGCGGCCCTGGTTGCGGCGGCACAGAACGAAGTCAACGCTACCGTGCCGGATTTTGTTCCCGTCAACGCAACAGCGGACGGCGATCCTGGCATGCTCTACCTCAAGTCGCACTTCAGCATCGGTGGAGCGTCCAAGGGAACCCCGACCAACAGTCCTGAAAATGGCGGCGATGTGGGTGGCTGCCCGTTCCGGATTGGCGGCCCCAACGCGACCCAGATTCAGCTGCGGCTCAACGGAGCCAAGGCACTGGCGAAGAACGCACCCTGGCCGGGTGGGGCGTGCGATCTTTCGGCTGGCCACAACTAGCTTGTAGTTTGCTGTGAATCTTGGAAGGCAGGTTGGCCGACATCGGCCAGCCTGCCTTTTTTGATATTCAGAATTTCAAATTTCATACAGCATGAACCTAGTAACTCAAGATGCAGCTCGAATGCTCTTTTTGTTGCTGACGGCGTGTGTGTCGCTTGCTCAGGGGCCGTTGCCTTCTGCGCCAACGGCGGCCAGCGCTGCAGAAGATTTTTCCACGGCCTCTCTGTCCGGTAGCCAGCTCCATCCCGATCTTCCCGAACTGATCGAAAGCACGAAAGAACCCGGATACACCCGGGAGTGGATCACCCTGCAGTGGCGGCCCGGGGACCCCATCTATCTTTATGTAGTCCGTCCCACGAGAGTTCAGAAGCCTCCCGCCGTGATTTATCTCTACGGTTTTCCCTCCGAGACCGACGTTTATCGGGACGATGACTGGTGCGAACGCGTCACCGCCGGAGGCTATGCCGCCGTCGGTTTCGTGCCGGCACTCACTGGGCACCGCTACCACGATCGATCGGTGAAAGAGTGGTTTGTGAGTGAGCTTCAGGAGTCTCTCGCCAAATCCGCTCATGACGTGCAGATGGTGCTGAACTATCTGGCTGCGCGCGGAGATGTGGACATGGATCGCGTCGGAATACTTGGCGAGGGAGCGGGCGGCACGATTGCCCTCATGGCCGCTTCGGTGGATTCCCGCATCAAAGCCGTTGACCTGCTCAATCCGTGGGGAGACTGGCCCGTGTGGATGGCCAGATCGAAAGTGATTCCAGAGGAAGAGCGGGCGAACTACGTCAAGCCGGAATTCCTGGGGAAATTGGCTGCCTTCGATCCGGTGAGCTTGATGTCCGCGTCGAAGACCCCGCACATCAGACTGATCCAAACCAACGACGACTCTCCCAGCACTCCGGAAGAAGCGAAGAGGAAAATGGAAGCAGTATTGCCGGCGGCCGCGGAGGGCCACCGTTTCGCGAGCCATCCGGAGTTCGATCGTTCAGCCGCTTCGGACGAACGTATCTCGAACTGGCTGAAGACCCAGCTCAAGGCAGCGAGATCGCGGTGAATCTCTAGTGCGGCTTCTTCTTTCCGAACAATCCCGTCAATCCGCCCAGCGGATTGTTTTGATTTCCGGGTTGTAGCAGGCCCTTGAGTTGGCTGTTGACCATCCCCTTCACATCCGGCATAAAGGTTGGGTTCGAGGTGGTGCCTTGAATCGTAAACGGGATAGCGCCACTGCCTTTTCCGCCCAGCCCGGCCAGTTGAGTGATGCCCGTTACGGCACCGCCACTGAGGTTCGCGGACATCTTGAAGTCCACTGCGCCGCTCGGGCTGACCGTTCCCGCGCCCAGCACTGTTCCCAGCGCGGGAATGACCAGATTGATCTTGTCCAGTCGCGTTCCTTCCGGGGCCATCCGCACATCCGTGCTTGCGTTCTGCACGGCCGTGTCGTTGCCGGTCTGCGCTTTCCCGGTCAAAGCCGAGATGGCCGACATCTTCGAACCCAGGTTGAATCCGGCCAGCTGCGAATTACTCAGCCGCACCGAACCCGCCGTGACTAGCTTGTCGAGCGGCCCCGCGGAATCGAGATCCAGGTTAAGGGTGCCACCTTTCAGTTGTGAACCAGACGGCAGAACCACACCCACAGCGGGCAGCATCGCTTCCAGTTCGTCCACCGGCATGCCCTGTCCGATCAGTTTCATTCGAACCGAAGTCGTGTCTCCTTTCATGTCGTAAGTGCCGGTCAACTTGGCCAGCGCCTTTCCCATGGAGACGTCGCCCTGCAGGAGTCGCCCCGCTTCTTTTTGCAGGTCATGCTCGAGCGTGTACACCAACTGGAGAGGACGCCCTGCCGGAGACCCTTTCGGAACCAGTTTGAGCCCGGTAGCTTTGAGCGTTCCAGTGCTCTTGGCCAGGTGGCCATCGGAATTCAGGGTGCCGTCAAATTCGGCCGTCCCGGTAATCCCCAGCTCCGGGTCGACTAACGCCGACTGAGCCAGGTCGAGCTTGCTCATGTTCAATTTCGCCTGCAGCGGCGTGAGCGATGTGTCGGCCGAATTGATCGGGCCCATCGTCCCGTCCAGTTTCACGCTGCCGCCTCCCGGAAGAGCCATGGACAAGGTCACCGGAAACGCTTTGGCAAAAGAGAAATCGCGCATCGAGATGTTTACCTTGTCGTAAACAACCGGCTTGCGCTTGGCTGGAATCCACCCCATGGTGATCTTCCCGCCGGTCAAATCCAGCCTGGCCACCGTCAGATTTCCCGGGCTCGAGCTGGATTCCGCCTTCTTGCTTTGCGCCGCCTGATTTCCGAGCGACGAGAAGTTCCACACTCCCGCCTGGTTGCGCAGGAGGGTAATTTCCGGCTGGTCAATCTCGATGTGGGTCACGTTCAGCTGCTTGCTGAAAATCAGGGGCATCACTTCCACGCCGACTTTCAGGGACCTTGCCCTGATGAACGGAGCATTGCTGAACTTGGGATCGTCCGCGATGGAGAGTTGGTCCGCGCCCACGCTGCCCGACAGAATCGACAGGCTCAGATCGCCCACTCTTACCTGGCGACCGAGGGCCGCGCTTATGTTGGTTTCGATCTCCGGCCGAAAGCGGTTCACATTGACAAGAAAGGGTGCTGCAATCGCGACCATAATCAGCAGGATAATTACGATACCAATGACCTTCAGAGCGGTTTTCATGACGATTCCTCCACCAGGCGGGATTGACGGAAGCGAGGGGACCCGTAAACCCGGCCAGTCTACCAGAAGGCCGTATTACCCGTCTGCGTTCGAACGAGGCCATTGTGGGCCCTTCGTGTAGCGCGCGCAACTTCGGGCGCCGTTGCTTCGAACCTGCCGTTGTAAGATAACGTTCCGAGGACGCCTTGACCCCCCCAGCGCCAGCTTTCGATCTATATCCCTCCGCGCAGCAAGAGGTGTCCCGGCTCGGCGCCTCCGCCGAGTTTCGGTCGGCGTGCGATTGGTTCCGGTCCCAGGAATCGCAAGTTGTGCAGTGGCAACTGGACGTGGCTCGCATTGCCGCGCCCCCGTTCGGCGAGGAGCCGCGTGGCGTCTGGCTGGCCCAGCGCTTTCGCGAAATCGGCCTCGACGGTGTGCAGGTTGACGAAGTGGGCAATGTGTTCGGGGTCCATCCCGGCTTTGGTAACCGCTACGTCGCGCTCAGCGCTCACATTGACACGGTGTTTCCCGCGGCCACACCGTTGAATATCCGCCAGCAGGGGAGAAAGCTCTATGGTCCGGCCATTTCCGACAATGGCGCGGGGATCGCCGCCATGCTGGCCATCGCCGCCGCGCTTCAGGCAGCGGGAATTCGGCACGCGCTTCCGTTTGTCTTCATCGGAAATGTTGGCGAAGAAGGGGAAGGCGATCTGCGCGGCATGCGGCATGTCTTTTCCACCCCGCGCTGGCGGGATTCCATTGCCTACAGTGTGGTGGTGGATGGGGCAGGCTCCGACACCGTGGTGGCGGAGGCTCTCGGCAGTCGCCGCTTCGAAGTGATCGTACGCGGCCCCGGTGGACATTCCTGGAGCGACTTCGGCGCACCCAGCCCCATCATCGCGCTCTCCCGGACCATCGATATCTTCAGCCAGACGCCGGTGCCGGCAAGTCCCAAAACCACGTTCAACATCGGGGTGATCCGCGGGGGGACGTCGGTCAATTCCATTCCGGAGTCGGCCAGCATGCGAGTGGACCTGCGCTCCACCTCGATGGCGGAAATCGACCGGCTGGAGAAGGCATTGCGCACCGCTTTGGATCGGGCCATCGACGCGGAGAACAAGTCCGCCGCGCTGCACGGAACACGCCGGCCACAATCGGTACAGAGCGAGGTGGTCGAGATCGGCAACCGTCCGGCCGGCGAACTGGCGGCAGATGCCCGCATCTTGAAAGTGATCCGGGCCGTCGATGCCCACCTCGGCAATACTGCCCAGGTGCAGCGCGCATCCACCGATGCCAACGTCCCGCTCTCTCTCGGACGCGAAGCGATTGCGATTGGAGGTGGCGGTTCCGGCGGCGGCGCCCACACGTTGCAAGAATGGTTCGACTGCAACGGACGCGAGCTTGGGTTGAAGCGCATTCTGCTTACAATGCTGGCATTGGCTGGAACTGGAGAATGATGCGAACTGCACTGGTCTTCTTGCTTTTAGCACTTGCCCCGGGAATTTCCGCGCAGAACGAGCCCGCGAAACTCAAGGCGGACACGATCTTTACTCACGGCAACATTTACACCGGGGTGCTGGATTCTTCCTCCCTGGTGGCAGGCAAGCGAGCCGAGGCGATCGCGGTACGCGGCGACTTTATCGTCGCGGTGGGAACTCGCGACGAAGTCATGAAAACCAAGGGACCCGAGACCAAAATCGTAGACTTGGGTGGACACTTCGTCATGCCGGGCTTCAACGACGCTCACCTTCACCTGGCCGCGGCGGGCCGGGAGAAACTCAGCGTCGATCTGGCAGGCGTCAAGACGCTGGACGAATTCCGTGAACGCATCCGCGCGAAAGTGGAAACCGCCGCGCCCGGCGAATGGATCATCGGCGCCGGTTGGGACGAAACGCTCTGGCCGGTCAAAGTCACTCCCACCCGCTGGGACCTGGACGAGGTAACGCGCAGTCACCCCGCGTACATGGTCCGCGTGGACGGGCATATCGGCGTCGCCAACACCCGCGCCCTGCAACTGGCGAGCGTTACGGTGGCGAGCAAAGAGCCGGAGGGCGGGAAGATTGATCGCGACGAATCGGGAACGCCGACCGGCATTCTGCGCGAATCCGCCCAGGACGCCGTGCGATTGGCAATCCCCAAACTCAATCACGATCAAAGCCTGAAAGCGCTCGAATTTGCGCTCGCCGATTTGGCCAGCCACGGCGTCACTTCGGCGCAGGACAATTCCAGTTGGGACGACTTTAAGATCTACGAGGAACTCGAACGCGGAGGCAAGCTCACCGCCCGCATCTATGAGTGGCTGCCGTTCAACGATTCGGTCGCGACCCTGAACGACAAGCGCAAGTCGCACTCGGGAGCGGACGACCTGCTGCGCACCGGAATGCTGAAGGGTTTTATGGATGGTTCGCTCGGCTCAAAAACAGCCGCCCTGATTGATCCCTATGGCGACGATCCGAAGAACTCCGGCCTTCCCCAATACGAAGCAGACAAACTGAACGCGATGGCGAAGGAGCGCGTACTCGCCGGGTATCAGCTCGGGTTTCACGCCATTGGCGACAAAGGCGTGCAGATGGCCCTCGATGCGTTCGCCGAGGCTGAGAAAGCGGCGAAAGACGGGAAGGTGAAAGCGGCCGACGGCGGAGCGGACTACCGTCTTCGCATTGAGCATGCGCAGGTCACCTCGCCGCAGCAGATTCTTCGCTTCAAGGAGCTGAAGGTCATCGCGTCCATGCAGCCCAGCCATTTGCTGACGGACATGAACTGGGCCGAAGCGCGTCTGGGGCCGAAGCGGGCCGCTCACTCCTACGCCTGGGCCGAGTTCCTCAAGCGCGGAGTCGTGCTGGCTTTTGGCACCGACTATCCCGTGGAGCCGGTGAGCCCGTTCCGCGGTCTTTATGCGGCCATCACGCGCGAATCTGAGAACGGCAAGAAAAGCTACTATCCCGAGCAGAAACTCACCATCGAGCAGGCGATCACGGCGTATACGACCGGCTCCGCGTTCGCCGAGTTCGATGAGAAGCAGAAAGGCAAGCTCGAGCCCGGAATGCTCGCGGACTTTGTCGTGCTGGACCGCGATATCACGTCGGTCGCGCCCGCGAAGATGCTGGAGACGAAGGTTCTGCGCACCGTAGTCGGCGGCCGGACCGTGTATGAAGCAAAGTGAAGTCAGAAGTAAGAAGTCAGAATGCAGAAGTAGAACCCCAAGAATCCAGCAGCAGCTAGCAGTGAGGGTTTTACTCCTGCATTCTGCCTTCTGTATTTCCAATGACTTTTCATGAGCGGGAGCGAGCGTTTTTTGTCGGCGCGCCGCTGGCGATCGTCCCAGCCCTGTGCCTTCTGCCCGCGATCATGTTCCTGCTGGTGGCGCCCGTCGTTGCTCACGGCCCGCAGCTCGCAATCGCCATCTTGCCCGCATTGGCCCTGGCGGGTAGCATCGGACTTTGGAAGCTTGCGATCAGTGCGGTCCAGCGTCCGTTTGGCATCCTGAACGCTCTGAGCGTCGGAGCGCTGATGGTGGTGCTGATCATCGCGACCTATACGGGCCTGTTCCTGGCTTTTATCGCCATCAAGCTCTGAAGGGGCGGGAATCTGGGCGCGTGGTTAACGCGGATCGGTGTTTCTGCGTCTAATCAGGTGGGCCGGGGTTCCAACCAGGATGGCCTGCAGCAAAGGTATAATAGCTAACTGACCTATTTTCAGGAGGAAAGAAATGGATTTGCGCGAAAGCGCCTTTTGGGGACGCTTGAAGGCCAATCGTTGGGCATACACATTCACGATCCTGGCGACCCTCACCGTCGGCATACTGATTGGCACGGTTGTCTCTTACGGCGTGAAGGGCAAGGAAGGGCAGAAATCGGAAGCCACGCCGCTGACGGTTCCCGCCCCGCAGCAGCTCTCCAACGTGTTCTCCCAGATTTCCAAGCAGCTGGAGCCGAGCGTGGTGAACATCAACACGGAATCCACCATCAAGAACCCGCACCGCCGCGGCTCCGTGCGTCCCGATCCGCGAGAGCAGGCTCCGGGAGATGAGGGCGACCAGGGCGACGGCACCCCCTTCCAGGATTTCTTTGACAAGTTCTTCGGCGGTCAGGGCGGCGAGGCCGGCAACATTCGCCAGCGTTCGCTCGGTTCCGGCGTGATCGTGGACGCCAAGGGATACATTGTCACGAACCGGCACGTGGTGGAGAAAGCCGACCGTATCCGCGTGAAGTTGCAGGATGAATCTCCGGCTTCACCGGGCCACGATGCCAAATTGATCGGCATGGACCAGGAGACCGATCTGGCGGTGATCAAGATCGAGATGGATCATCCGTTACCCGCCGCCAAGCTGGGCAACTCCGACGGCATGGAAGTCGGCGACTGGGTGCTGGCCATCGGCAGTCCCTTCGGCCTCCAGGAAACCGTGACGGCCGGCATCGTCTCAGCGAAGGGCCGCAATATCGTTCCCAACCGGCAGTTTCAGTCGTTCATTCAAACCGACGCCGCCATTAATCCGGGCAATTCCGGCGGTCCGCTGGTCAATATGGCGGGCGAAGTGATCGGCATCAATACGGCGATCCTTACCGAGACCAGTTCGTACGCGGGCGTGGGATTTGCCATGCCGTCGAATACCGTGGTGCAGGTGTACAACCAGCTGATCGGGCCTGAACACCGCGTCGCGCGTGGTTCCATTGGCATTGAGTTTGCCGCTCAGCCCAATCCGGCCATCGCCCGCATCTATGGCTCGGGCGTGACGGTCTCCAACGTGGTCGCCGGCAGCCCGGCCGAGACGGCCGGCTTGAAGGTGGGAGATACCATCACCGCCGTGGACGGTAGAGATGTGAAGAGCGGCGACGAACTTGTGGCTGACATCGCTGCCCGCAAGCCTGGCTCGAAGGCCAAGTTGACCTTCTTCCGCAACGCCAAGAAGCAGGAGACTTCGGTCACCATCGCGGACCGCTCCAAGCTCTTCGCTTCCCGTCTGGGCGAAGAACAGGACAACCAGAACGAGGAAGAGCCCAAGCCCAGTAAGTTCGGGCTGTCGGTTCGTACGATCACTCCCGATCTGGCCGACCGTTTGAATATCCCGGCGGGCAAGGGCGTGGTGGTGCAGGATGTGAAACAGGGATCCTTCGCCGAGGACGTTGGCTTGAACCGCGGCGATGTCGTCCTGGAGGTCAACAAACAGCCCGTGAACAGTCCCGACGACTTCAGCAAAATCGAGGCGTCTTTGAAGAGCGGGCAGGACGCGGTGTTCCTGGTGCGCCCACGCGGCTCACGAGCCCAGGATGGGACCATCTTCCTGGCAGGTACACTTCCGTAACATCGTCAAGCACCGGCGAGACTGGCACGTCACCCCGGCTTCGGGGAACAATGATGGCGGCTGATCTCGCCGGTTGTTTTTTGCTGAGCATTTTTCCGATGCCACGCGTGTTCCCAGTTCGAAGATGGTGCCGGGCAGGCCTTTGCGGCCTGCTCTGCCTTGCGGTGCAGGTTGCCGCCGTGGGCGCCACCGCCCCCCCGAAGCCCCCGGCCGACGTTTCGAGCACCAAGGCTGCCAGCAAGAAACATCCCACGACGACTGCTGCCTCAGGCCGCACGAGCAAGCGATCACGGTCGAAGTCAAGAAATGGAAAGAAGCGCGGCCAGCAGGCGATCGACTCCGAACGCACCCGGCAAATCCAGGAAGCCCTGATTCGCGAGCACTACATGGAAGGGAAGCCTTCGGGAGCGTGGGACGCGGGAACTCAAGCTGCCCTGCGCCGCTACCAGGCCGACCAGGGGTGGCAATCGAAAACCGTCCCGGACTCGCGCGCCCTGATCAAGCTGGGCCTGGGGCCGAACCACGAACACCTGCTGAACCCGGAAAGCGCGATGACCACCGGGCCGTTTTCCCCGGCCGCCAAGGCAGATTCAAAGCCCCGCTCGGCGGAGACTCCATCGGCAGCGTCTCCCGCGGACCCGGCCAACAGCAGCACCCCGCAGCATTACCGCAAATTTTAGTCCAGCACCGGTCTTGGACAGTAGGGAATCGGTTGCCCGCTGACGACGGCTCCGGGATTCGCCTCAACCAGCGCTCGAGCGACTTCGTCGCCCACGATTTCGGCAGCAACATCTTTCGCCTCGGAGAGAATCGGTACCCTGCGTTTGGTATCGTGGCCGTCGCTGGCGATGAAATGGACGGCCGCGCGATCCAGGAGCCAGCGTGCGATGACCTCCGGCCTCTCGCCCCAAAATCCTGTCAGCGACGAGGCCGTAATCTGCACCAGGCAGCCCTGTTCCACCCAGTCGAGGACGCGTTGCGGCCTTTGCTGGAGGATCGGGTTGCGCTCCGGGTGCGTCAGAATGGGGATCAATCCGCGGTCGCCGAGCCGCATGAAGCAATCGGCGATCTGAATGGGCACGCTGAAGTTGCTGAGTTCGACCAGCAGGTAATTCGTTTCGCCAATTGTGTAGGTATGCGGCTGAGCAATTGCCCGCTCCAAGTTCTCATACGAAAGATGGAAGTCACAGCCCAGACTCAGCTGCGGCGCGGGCCCAATCCGCTCCCGCAACTGTTCCAGAACGCCCAGCAGGTACGGGCGATCGTACGCGTAGCGGTCGTTGGCATGCGGTGTGGCCACGCTGTGCGTGATGCCGTCCGCCGCCGCCATGCGGCACATTTCGACGGCTACGTCCCACGACTTCGGGCCGTCGTCCACCTCGGGCAGGATGTGGCAGTGAATATCGATCACGGTGTGAGCTTCGATTCTAGAACAGATTCCCGTGGATGTTCGAACGCGCCTGCTCGTGGATGGACTCGCGCAGCATGCGGAAACGCATCCGAGGTTCCGCTTGACTCTAAGGACGGGGTTACTACTACGACACCCTCGGCGATTCCATCCTTGGCAAGGGCTGTCTCAATCTGGGAAAGTGAACCTAAGTGTTTTCTCATAAAGACTTTTAATTCATGCGCCCAGACCCTCAGTCCCTTCGACCGGTGACCGAAACCCAACGGGAACCGACTGTTGATTCCCGATCTTTTTCGAGATCCCAGGCGGTTGTTTCCCGTCAGATCGCGGGCGAAACGCTGGTCGTTCCGATTCGCGGGAAGGTGGGCGATCTCGCGTCCATCTACAGTTTCAACGAAACCGGTTCTTGCCTGTGGGTTGCACTGGAACATCCCAGGTCCCTTGAAAGCTTGACCGACCTCCTCTACCAGACCTACGAAGTGACTTGGGACGACGCTCAACGGGACGCAACTGCGTTTGTGGTTGAGATGGAAGCGGCGGGATTGCTCGCGCAAGTTCAATTCTGATCCCGCCCGGGAAGAGCTGTGGCGCGAACGTGTCCGCCGCTGTTTTTTGTGTGCGCAAGTAAGAATAGTCATGAACACACAGTCCTACGGAGCGTTTAGTCAGAGCCTCCACCAAAGGTACTTTGGGGAGCGATCGCCGCTGGAAGCGTCGATTGAGATGACGCGCCGCTGTCCGCTCACCTGCCTCCACTGCTACAACAACCTGCCCATGGGCGATACCGATGCCCGGGAGCGCGAGTTGAGCAAGGAAGAGCACTTCCGCGTTCTGGATCAACTGGTCGAGATGGGCACGTTCTGGCTGCTTTATTCCGGCGGCGAAATCTTCGCCCGCAAGGACTTCCTCGAGATCTATACCTACGCCAAGCACAAGGGATTTCTAATCACCCTTTTTACCAATGGAATTCTGATCAACGAGCGCATTGCCGACCATCTTCTGGAGTGGCCGCCGTTTTCGATCGAGATCACCCTTTACGGCCGTACCAAGGCGACGTATGAAGCTCTCACCGGGATTCCGGGTTCTTACGAACGCTGCCTGCACGGCATCGAACTGCTGCGCACGCGCGGCCTGCCCCTGAAGTTGAAGACGGTCCCCACCACCGTCAACAAGCACGAAATCTTTTCCATGAAGCGCTTTGCGGAAGAGGAACTTGGAGTCGAGTTCAAGTTTGATTCCCAGATCAATCCGCGCATTGACTGCTCGCAGAGCCCACTCGGAG